>JADMIO010957439.1_pt1 | contig 47133 bp, 50 predicted proteins | sample 8958161 | NCBI WGS metagenome assembly JADMIO01 (sample SAMN16585339, study PRJNA669376) | soil metagenome | isolation source: Crop rotation soil | place: USA: Cullars Rotation, Alabama | collected 2011
GGGCCCGACGACCTCGACCTCGTGGAGCTGCACGACTGCTTCGCGACCGCCGAGCTCGTCCACTACGACAACCTCGGCCTCTGCGAGGAGGGCGGCGCCGCCGACTTCTTCCGGTCCGGGGCCACGTGGCGCGACGGCACGACGCCGGTGAACGTGTCCGGCGGGCTCGAGTCGAAGGGGCACCCGATCGCGGCCACCGGCATCGCGAACATCTGGGAGGTCTGTCACCACCTCCGCGGCGAGGCGGGCGACCGTCAGATCGAGGGTGCGAAGGTGGGCCTCGCCCACGTGATCGGCCTCGGCTCCGCGTGCGGCGTGCACATCCTGGAGAAGGCCGCCGCGTAGCCAACCCGGTCGAACTGGCACGCAGCACGCACGCGCGGGTGTCGATTCCGCGCGTCGATGCGCGCGGCATGCCGCGCGGGTTCAGCGGGCGTCGGCGGTGCGGGCGCGCTGCTTCATGCGCCGGAGCTCGGCGAAGGTGAGCGGACGCCCGGGGAGCTCGGACACGCCGTCGGGGCGGAGACCGTCGAGGATGATGCGGACGTAGCGCTCGCGCAGCTTGGGCGCGAGGTCGCCGGCGACCGCGGTCGCGTGCGCGACGCCGGAGAACAGCATCGAGACGTCGGCCGGCCCGATGTCGGTGCGGACCGCGCCCGCCGCCTGCGCGCGCGTGACGAGCTCGGTCATCGCCTGCATCAGCTCGTCACGCACCGGCTCCGCCGCGGTCTCCAGCTCGTTCGCCATCTGCTCCGCGAAGGCACGGTGCCGCTGGGTGAACTCGGGGAGCGCGACGAAGAAGCGCTCGAAGGCCTCGGCCGCGTCGTCGGATTCCCGCGCCGCGAGCGCCGTCTCGAGGAGTGACCGGTACAGGCGCTCGCAGACCGCGGTGAGCAGGTCCTGCTTGGTCGGGAAGTGCCGGCACACCGTGCCCACCCCGACCCCGGCCGCATCGGCGATGTCGTCGAGGTGCGCCTTCTGGCCCTCGGCCGCGAACGCCGCCTCCGCGGCCACCAGCACCTTCTCGCGGTTGCGGACCGCGTCGGCCCGGGGTCGCCGTTCCCGGGATTCGGTTGTAAGCGGAGTCACGACTCCGATTATAGTGGGGCTTCCCCCGTACGTTCGTCACCCGGAGCCCCATGACCACGCCTGCCATCGGCGTCGGGGCCGAGCCGTACGCCCGCCGCTGGTGGGCGCTCTCGGTCCTGTGCCTGAGCCTCTTGATCGTCTTCGTCGGCAACTCGTCGCTCAACGTCGCGATCCCCACCCTCTCGCGCGACCTGCACGCGACCGAGTCGCAGCTGCAGTGGGTCGTCGCGATCTACTCGCTCGTGTTCGCGGGCCTGCTCTTCACCACCGGCGCGCTGGGCGACCGGTTCGGCCGCAAGGGCGCGCTCCAGGCCGGGCTCGCGCTCTTCGCCGTGGGCGCGGTCCTCGCGTCGCAGGCCGCCAGCATGGAGGGGCTGATCGCCTGCCGCGCGCTGATGGGCGTCGCGGCGGCGTTGATCATGCCGTCGACGCTGTCGATCATCATCAACATCTTCCCGGCGCACGAGCGGCCGAAGGCGATCGCGATCTGGGCGAGCGTCACCGGTGCCGCGGGCGCCTTCGGTCCGGTGATCAGCGGCTTCCTGCTCGGCCACTTCTGGTTCGGTGCGATCTTCCTGATCAACGTGCCGATCATCGTGATCGCCCTCGTCGCCGGCCACTTCGTGGTCCCGAAGTCGCGCGATCCGGAGCACGCGTCGTTCGACCCGCTCGGCGCCCTGCTCTCGACCGTCGGGATCGTCGCGCTGGTCTACGGGCTCATCGAGGCGCCCGACCACGGTTGGGGCAGCACCGCGACCCTGCTCTCGTTCGGGGTGGCGGCGGTCGTGCTCGTCGCCTTCGTGCTGTGGGAGCTCCACACCGACGAGCCGATGCTCGACATGCACTACTTCCGCCTGCCCGCGTTCAGCACCGGCACCGGCGGGATGATCCTGGTGTTCCTCTCGATGTACGGCGTGATGTTCCTCATCTCGCAGTACTTCCAGCTCGTGCTCGGCTATTCGGCGCTCGGTGCCGCACTCCGGCTCATGCCGATCGCGCTCATCATGCTGGTGGTCGCGCCGCTCACGCCGCGACTCAGCGCCCGGTTCGGCGCCCACCGCACGGTGGCGTTCGGCATGCTCGCGATCGCCGTCGGCCTCGCGCTCTTCAACGGCCTCGAGGCCGACACGTCGTACGCCTACGTGGTGTTCTGCGTGATCCCGCTGACCACCGGCATCGCGCTCTCGATGTCACCGATGACCGCGTCGATCATGGGGGCGGTCCCGGAGCGGCGCGCCGGCGCGGGCTCGGCGATGAACGACGCCACCCGCGAGCTCGGTGCCGCGCTCGGCATCGCGATCCTCGGGAGCGTCGCGGCGTCGCACTACGGCACGAAGATCGGGCCGTTCCTCCGGCGGCTGTCACCGGCGGACCAGGACGCCGCCCGCACGTCGCTCGCCGGCGCGCTCCGCGTGGCGGAGACGCTGCCGGCCCGTGCCGGTCAGGTCCTCACCGCGGCCGCCGACAACGCCTTCGTCGGCGGCATCCACCTCGCGGTCACCGTCGGCGCGATCCTCGCCACGATCAGCGCGGTCATCGTGTACAGGTTCCTGCCGCACTCGCTGGTGCCGGCCGGGGCGATGACCGGACCGATCGAATCGTTGGAGGAAGCCGCCGAGCTGGGCATCGGCGGGGTGCCCCCGGTGTTCGCCGACTCCCCCGCCGACGAGCAACGCACCGCGTAGGTCTCAGAGGCCGAGGGACCGCCCGATGATCTCCTTCATGATCTCGGTCGTGCCGCCGTAGATCGTCGTGATACGGGCGTCGGTGTAGGCGCGGGCGATCGGGTACTCCATCATGTAGCCGTACCCACCGTGGAGTTGCAGGCAGTGGTCGACCACGCGCTTCTGCAGCTCGGTGCACCACCACTTGGCCATCGCCGCCTCCTCCGCGGTGAGCGACGCGTCGTTGAGCGCGAGCACGCAGCGGTCGACGAAGGACTGACCGATCTCGACCTCGGTGGCCATCTCGGCCAACGTGAAGCGATTGTGCTGGAAGGAGCCGACGGGCTGGCCGAACGCGGTCCGCTCCTTCGTGTAGTCGAGCGTCCAGCCCAGCGCGGCCCGTGCGGCTGCGACGCCGGCCACCGCGATCGACAGCCGCTCCTGCGGCAGGTTGTGGACCAGCTGCAGGAAGCCCTCGCCCTCCGTGCCCAGCAGATTCTCGGCCGGCACGTGCACGTCGGTGAACGACAGCTCGGCGGTGTCCTGGGAGTGCAATCCGATCTTCTCGAGGTTGCGGCCCCGCGCGAACCCCTCCATCCCGCGTTCGAGGACCATGAGCGACATGCCCTTGTGCCGCTGCGTCGGGTCGGTCTTGACCGCGGTCACGACCAGGTCCGCGTTGATGCCGTTGGTGATGAACGTCTTGGAGCCGTTGACGACGTACGCGTCGCCGTCCCGCACCGCGGTCGTCGTCATGCTCGCGAGGTCCGAGCCGATGCCGGGCTCGGTCATCGCCAGCGCGGTCACGAGCGTGCCCGCCGCGATCCCGGGCATCCAGCGCGCGCGTTGCTCCTCGGTGCAGTACGTGAGGAAGTAGGGCGCGCAGATGTCGTTGTGGAGGCTGAGTCCGAGCCCGGCCCCGCCGACACCGGCCGCCTGGACCTCCTCGCCGATGACCTGGTTGTACCGGAAGTCGTCGGTGCCACCCCCGCCGTACTCCTCGGGGATGTTCATGCCCACGTAGCCGTGCCGGCCCGCCTCGGCGAAGAGATCGTGCGGGACGATGCCCGCGGCCTCCCACTCCAGGTGGTGCGGGACGACCTCCTTGTCGAGCCAGGCGCGGAAGCTCGCGCGCAGCTCCTCGTGCTCCGGTTCGAACAGCGTGCGTTCCATCGTGTCCTACGTTCGTCCGCGCGCCTACGCGCTCCAGGCCTTCAGCTTCTCGACGATCTCGGCCGGGTCGGGCCCGATCGGCAGGATGTTCAACACCGTGACGCCCGCCTCGCGGTAGGCGGCCAGGCGCTCCTTGATGTAGCCCTCGGGCCCGACCAGGCTCGTGAGCTCCAGCAGCTCGTCCGGCACCGCCGCCTCGGCCTCGCGCTTCTTGCCCGAGAGGTAGAGGTCCTGGATCTCGGCCGCCTCGGCCTCGTAGCCGTACCGCTGCACCAGCGCGTTGTAGAAGTTCTGCCCGCGGGCGCCCATGCCGCCCACGTAGAGGGCGGTGGTGGGTCGGGCGAAGTCGCGGACGTGCGCGACCTCGGACTCCTCGCCGATCGCCACCAGCCCGCCGGCGCACACGTCGAGCGGGCCGAGCGCGGCGTCGCGCTTGGCCGCGCCGGCGTCGAGCGCCGGGCCGAACACGGCGCGCGCCTTCTCCGGGACGAAGAACAGCGGCAGCCAGCCGTCGGCGATCTCTGCCGTGAGCTCCACGTTCTTCTCGCCGAGGCTCGCGATGTAGACCGGGATCGCGGACCGCACCGGGTGGTTGATGATCTTCAACGCCTTGCCGAGCCCGGTGCCCTGCTCGGGCGGGAGCGGGATCGTGTAGAGCGGACCGTCGTGCACGAGCGGGGCCTCGCGCCGCCAGACCTGACGGCAGACGTCGACGATCTCGCGTGTCCGTGCGAGCGGCTTGTCGTACGGCACACCGTGGAAGCCCTCGATCACCTGCGGACCGGAGGCGCCGAGACCGAGGATGCACCGACCGTCGGACAGCGCGTCGATGCCCGCGGCGGTCATCGCGAGCAGGGTCGGGGTCCGGGTGTAGAGCGGCAGGATCCCCGCACCGATCTGTACGCGCTCGGTCAGCGCCGCGAGATACCCCATGTAGCTGGGGGCGTCGTAGCTGTACGCCTCGGCGATCCACGCGATGTCGAGCCCGGCCTGCTCCAGCCGCACCAGCTGCTGCGCCGACTCCTTGTACCCGCCGGCGTAGCTGATCTGCATCGACAACCGCATGGACATCACTCCCGCTCTCGCACCGGCGGCGCCGACCGCTCCGGCCCCGCCCACTGCACGCTCATCGCTGCTCCCGACGACGCCGCGGCGCGACCTCGTCCCGGGGCGGAGCGACTCTACGGGCGGTGCCGGCCGGTCAGCGAGCCGGTGCCAACGACGCGAGGACCTGCTCGGAGGCGCGGCGGAACCCGGCGACGTCGTCACGTGACCAGGCGACGAGCATCGCGCCCTCGAGCGCACCCAGGACCACGTCGGCCACGACCGCCGGCGATCCCACGCCCGCCACGGTGCCGTCGAGACGTCCGAGCCGGATCACGTCGGTGAGCCACCGGACGTTGGTGGCGAAGAACGCCTGGACCGCGGCCCGCAGCGGCGCCTCGAGCGTGCGCTGCTCGGCGGCGAGCACGGCGCAGAGGCAGAGCCGCTCCCCCTCGAGCACGTCGACGTACAGGCGGGCGTAGGCGGCGAGCCGGTCGACCGCGGCGGGCTGCCGCGCCTCGATCTCGTCCAGCGCGGCGACGAACTCGGCCGTGTACCGGGCCAGCACCGCCAGGCCGAGGTCCGCCTTGGTCGGGAAGTGGTAGTGCAGGGCGGCCTTCGTGAGCCCGAGCCCGGTCGCGACGTCGGCGTAGCTCATGCCGTTGAACCCGCGGGTCTGGATGAGCTCCTGCGCGCGGTCGAGGATCCGGGTCCGCGTGTCGGGCGTGGTGGCGAGGGTCATCTTCGCCCATCTTGTCCGTTCGGCACGGCGCGTACTCTTGACCCTTACCTACTGGTAGGTCAACATCGCCGTGATGGACGATCCCCTGGCCGTCATCGAGGCCTTCGGCGCGGCATGGGCCGCCCACGATCTCGATGCCGCCCTCGCGCTCGTCACCGACGACTGCGTGTTCGACGCCACGGGTCCCGCGCCCGACGGCGCCCGGGCGGAGGGCCACGCCGCGATCCGCGCCGCCTGGGGCCCGATCTTCGCCGACACCGCGAGCCGCTTCGACGCCGAAGAGACGTTCGTGGCGGGCGACCGGGTGGTCCAGCGGTGGCGCTACTCGTGGGCCGACGGCCACATCCGTGGCGTCGACGTCATGCGGGTGCGCGACGGTCTGGTCGCCGAGAAGCTCTCGTACGTGAAGGGGTGACGTCGTGACGTCGGATCCCGGGCTCGACATCCTCGGCGCGCACCGCGCCGCGCTCGACGCGACGCGTGAGGTGGTGGCGGCCATCCGCGACTCCGACTGGAGCCGCCCGACACCCTGCGCCGACTGGGACGTACGGGCGCTGCTCAACCACGTGGTCGCCGGGAACTGGTGGGCGTCACGACTCGCGAGCGGCGCCACGATCGACGAGGTCGGGTCCGAGTACGACGGCGACGTGCTCCGGCCGTCGCCCCTCGGCGAGTACCACGAGTCCGCGGTCGCGGCGGCCCGGGCGTTCGAGGCGCCGGGCGCGCTCGACGCACCGTGCGCGGTGTCGTACGGCCCGGTCCCGGGGTCGGTGTACGCCGGCCACCGACTCCTCGACGTCGCGGTCCACGGCTGGGACCTCGCGGTCGCGACCGGGCAACCGTCGCCGCTCACGCCGGAGCTCGTGGACGCCTGCGCGCGGGTGATCGAGCCGCAGCTCGACCAGCTGCGCGCCAGCGGGATGTTCGGCACCGAGCAGCCCGTCCCCGCCGGTGCCGACGCGAGCACCCGACTCCTGCGCACGCTCGGCCGTTCGCCCGCCTAGATCGGCCCTCGGCGCCGTGCGCGCGCCGGCATGGTGCACACTGCCCGCCGTGCCGACCCTCCGCGCCGCCGCCGACGACGTCCCGGGCGGACGCGGGTGAGCTTCTGGGACGGCGTGATCATCGTGATCGCCGGCATGGCCGCGGGCACGATCAACACGGTCGTGGGGTCCGGCTCGCTCATCACCTTCCCGATCCTGCTGACGCTCGGCTACCCGCCCGTCCTCGCCAACGTGTCGAACAACATCGGCCTGGTTCCCGGCGCGATCTCGGGGGTGTACGGGTACCGACGCGAGCTCGTGGGCCAACGCGGCCGGATCCTCCGGCTGGCGCCGGTCTCGGCGCTCGGCGCGCTCACGGGCGCGCTGCTGCTCCTCGTCCTCCCGAGCACCGTGTTCAAGCGTGTCGTCGTCGTCCTGATCGTGATCGCGCTCGTGCTGGTGGTGCTCGGCCCGCGCCTGTCCCAACGGCTCGCCCGGCCGCACGAGGGGCGCGCGCGGCTGTCGTTCACGCTCGTCGTGCTCGTCGGCGCGGCGGGGATCTACGGCGGCTACTTCGGCGCCGCGCAGGGGATCATCCTCATCGCCTTGCTCGGGATCTTCGTGCTCGACGACCTCCAGCGGCTGAACGGCACGAAGAACGTGCTCGCGATGACGGTGAACATCGTCGCGTCGGTCGTGTTCGTCTTCGCGACGAACGTCGACTGGGCGGTCGTCGCGTGCATCGCCGCGGGCTCCGTCGTCGGTGGCCAGATCGGCGCGACGGTAGGGCGGCGCCTCGACCCCAGGGCCCTGCGCGCGGTGATCGTGGTGGTCGGCCTCTCCGCCCTGATCCGCCTGCTCTGACCCCCAGACGTCGCGTCAGGCGAAGGCCTCGGTCATCATCTCCCGGTCCACGAGGGGCAGGTCCGGGTCGAGGGTGCCGTGCTCCAGGAGGTGCCGGGCGCTCGCCACGAGCGCGCCGTACATCGTCCAGGTGAGCATCCCGCCGACCGAGATCCGGCGCACGCCCGCCGCCGCGAGCTCGGGGACGGTCGGTGCGCCCGGCATCACCAGCACGTTGAGCGGCGCCCCGACCCCGACCAGCCGGGCCACGGTGTCGAGGTCACGCACGCCGGGTGCGAACAACGCGTCGGCGCCCGCCTCCCGGTACGCCTCGAGCCGGTGCACCGTGCCGTCGAGGTCGTCGATGCCGCGGATGTGGTGCTCACAGCGCGCGGTGAGCACCATGCCGTGGGCGTGCGCGGCACCCGCCGCCGCGGCGACCCGCGCCACCGCATCCTCCTCGGGAACGATGCGACCGGCGGCCGGATCCCAGTCCTCGATCGAGCACCCGGCGGCGCCCGCGCCGGCGAGCCGCGCCACGGTCTCGGCGACGCCGGCCGGGTCGTCGGCGAAGCACCGCTCGGCGTCCACGCTGACGGGGATCGTGACCGCGCCGGCGACCAACGTGACGTGGGCGACCAGCTCGTCGCGGGTGACGCTCATGTCCCGTCGGCCGAGCGTGGCGGCGAAGCCCGAGCTCGTGGTCGCGAGCGCCGGTGCACCACTCGCCTCGAGCAGCCGTGCGCTGCCCGCGTCGGGCACGTTCGGCATCACGAAGCAACCGTCCTCGTGCAGTCGGTGGAACTCCTGTCGTGCATCGGTGGCGGGCATCGGACGGCTCCTCGGGACGACGCGTGGGGGTCGGCGCACTCTCGCGCTGCGTCGGTCGCGATGCGAGCGGGTACCGGACGGCACCGCCCGGTGACGGCGTGCGGTCCTAGGGTGGCGGGCCGTGAGCGGCGAGATCATCGTGACGGGCAGCGCGCGGGGTACCGACGCGACGATCGACGCTCTCCTGGAGGCCGCGTTGGTCCATGTGCACCGTTCGCGCGCCGAGCCGGGCTGCATCAGCCACGAGGTGTTCCGCGACGCGGAGGACGCCAACCGGCTGTTCTTCTTCGAGCGCTGGGCCGACCGCGGTGCGCTCGACGCGCACTTCGCCGTCCCCGAGTCCCGGAGCTTCGTCCGTGCGCTGCGCGAGCTCGCGGTCGGCGACCCGACCATGCAGATCGTGGAGACGGCGTAGGGCCCGCTTGCGGACCCGGGGCCGGCCGGGAACGATGCGCCGATGCCGTCGCCCCGTCCCGGTTCCGCCGAGTGGCACGCGCTGGTGGTCGAGGAGATCGTCGACCCCGACCGCCGGATCGTGGATCCGCACCACCACCTGTGGCCGGCCGGTGGCCTGCTGCCCTACACCGTGGCGGACCTCGTCGCCGACGCGGGCGCCGGGCACCGCGTCGAGGCGACGGTGTTCATGGAGTGCCACGCCGAGTACCGCGTCGACGGTCCCGCCGACCTCCGGCCCGTCGGCGAGAGCGAGTTCGTCGCCACCGCGGCCGCGGCGAGCGACGGGCTCATCGCGGCGATGGTCGGGCATGCCGATCTGCGATCGCCCGAGCTCGACGACGTGCTCGATGCGCACATCGACGCCAGCGGCGGACGGTTCCGCGGCATCCGGGACGCGCTGTCGCGCGCCGAGCCCGACCTCGGTCTGATGATCGCGGGTGGCGCGCCCGACGGGCTCTTCCAGGACGCTTCCTTCCGCGCCGGCGTGGCCCGACTCGGCGCGCGCGGCCTCACGTACGACTCGTGGCACTACCACTATCAGAACGGCGAGTTCCTCTCGCTCGCGCGCGCCGTCCCCGACACCCAGATGGTGCTCGACCACTTCGGCACGCCGATCGGCGTGGGCCGCTTCGCCGGCGAGCGCGACACCGTCTTCGCGACCTGGCAGGACGACATCGCGGCCATCGCACGCTGCGAGAACGTGGTCGCCAAGCTCGGCGGCCTCGCGATGCCCGACAACGGGTTCGGCTGGCACACCGCCGACCGCCCACCGACCTCCGACGAGTTCGTCGCCGCCCAGGGTCGCTACTACCGGCACGCGATCGAGTGCTTCGGTCCCGACCGGTGCATGTTCGAGTCGAACTTCCCCGTCGACCGGATGTCGATCTCGTACCCGGTCCTGTGGAACGGGCTCAAGAAGATCGCCGCCGGCTACTCCGCCGCGGAGCAGGACGCGATGTTCGCGGGCACCGCGACGCGTGTGTACGGCCTCGGCGACTGAGCCGGAGCAACGCCTCGGGTTTCCCGGCGGCGGGACGTCGGGTATTCGCGGTCGCGTCGGAGACGCAGCCGAGGAGACGACGATGCCCCCACAGGCCTGGAGCAAGAAGCGCGAGCGGCAGTACGAGCACATCAAGGAGGGCCTCGAGGACCAGGGCCGGTCCGAGGATCTCGCCGAGGAGATCGCGGCGCGGACCGTGAACAAGGAGCGGGCGCGCGCCGGCGAGGCCGCGACCTCGTCGAAGACGTCGACCGACGACATCTCGTCCGGGCGACGGGGCGGCCTGCGTTCGCATCGGGGCCCCGGCGGACGGACCCGCGACCAGCTCTACGAAGAGGCGAAGCACAAGAACGTCAAGGGTCGGTCGAAGATGACCAAGGCGCAGCTGGCGCGTGCGGTCGACCGCTGAGCCGACGCGCGGGTCACGGCGCGATCAGAACGCCGGCTCCTCCCACCACGGGTAGCCCGGCGGGAGGTCCTGCGGCACCCGGTTCGGGTATTCCGGCGGTCGCTTCTGGAGGAAGCTGAGCACGCCCTCGCGCACGTCGGCGCCGGGTCCGAGCGCGTCGACGAGCGCGGAGTCGATCCGGTGGGCGCCCATCGGGTGCGGCTCGCCCAGCATGCGCCACAGCATCGCCCGGGTGAGCGTGACCGACACCGCGGACGCGCTCGTCGCGATCTCGGAAGCGAGCTCGTACGCCACGGGGAGCAGGTCGTCGGGCTCGTGGACGGAGCGCACGAGGCCGCCCGCGAGCGCCTCGTCGGGCCCGAACACCCGACCGGTCGCGCACCACTCCATCGCCCGGCTGATGCCGACGACGCGCGGGAGGAACCACGACGAGCACGCCTCGGGGACGAGTCCGCGCCGGGCGAAGACGAATCCGAACTTCGCGTCGCTCGACGCGAGCCGTACGTCGAAGGGCAGCGTCATCGTGACGCCCACGCCGACGGCGGCGCCGTTGATCGCGCCGATCACGGGCTTCGTGCACTCGAAGAACCGCAACGCCACGAGGCCGCCTTCGTCCCGGTGGCGGCCGTCGGCCTCGCGCACGACGCCGCCACCGGTGGCGACCTCGCTGTCGGTGTCGAAGGTCGTGTCGCCGCCGCCCAGGTCCGCGCCGGCGCAGAAGCCGCGGCCACGCCCGGTCACGACGACGGCGCGGACCTCCGGGTCCGCATCGACCTCGTCGACCACGGCACACAGCTCGCGCTGCATCGTGACCGTGAACGCATTGAGTCGCTTCGGTCGGTCCAGCGTGATCGTCGCGACGTGATCCGCGACCTCGTACGCGATCTGCGAGTAGCTCATCGACGGCACGCTAGAGCGCGCCCGCGGTCAGGTCGCGGGCCGCAGCTGGATCCACGTCGCGCGAGCCGCGGCGCACACCCCGCCCGCGTCGTCGCGCACCACACTGGCGGCGTGGAACTTCCGTCCGTCGCGGCCGCGGTCGGTGCTCGTGACGACGTGACGCGCGCCGATCGTGGGCAACCGCACGACCCGGGCCGTGATCCGCCCGAGCACGAACGGCCCCGGGACCGTCGGGTCCGCGAACGCCGGCGCACTGCTCGGGCAGTCGAGCGCGGCCCAGACGATCGGCACGCTCACCTCGGTCGGGATCCAGGGCGCCGCGAACACCTCCGTGTCGTCGACCCGGCCGGCGAAGAGGCGCAGTCCGTCGCCGTCGACGCGTTCGGGGCCACAGGCGAAGCACGTGGGGAACGGATGGAGCGCGGCATCGCGGAACGTCGACGTCGCACTCGCGGCGACCGCGTCGTCCCACGACACCGGTGCCGGATCGTCGCGCCAGGTGGGCGAGGCCACTGCCTCGGCGATCAGGTCCGCGCCGTCGCGCAGCTCCATCCGGCCGTCGGTGGCGGCGACCACGGCGAGCGGACGTTCGAGCGGCGGCGGCCGGCGCAGCGTGACCTGCACGGCGCCGGTCCCGGGGAGGTGCGAGGCGAGCGCGCCCGCCGTGTACCCACCGTTGCCGCTGGTGGGCGGGCCGCAGAAACGGGCGGGGACGATCACCGACGTCACGGCTCTGATCATGGCGCGGCTCCGCACGCTCGGGCCACGGCCGCCGCGCGGAGCACATCGGGGGGGTGCTCCGAGCGCGGGGTCGGCTACATCGCGGCGCGTGGGCCGCGGACGAGCGCGCCGGGACGGGCGTCGGTGCGCTCGCCGCCGGCGACGACGGTCTCGCCGGCGACGATCGTCTCGACGTAGCCCGTCGACCGTTGCACCAGCCGGCCCGCTCCACCCGGCAGGTCCTCCACCAGCTCCGGATGGAGCAGGCCGAGTGCATCAGCATCGAGCACGTTCAGGTCGGCGCGGAACCCGGGTGCGACCACGCCGCGGTCACCGAGGCCGTAGAGCGCGGCCGGCTCCGAGGTCAGTCGCCGGACCGCCCACTCCACCGGGAACCGCGGTCCGCGGGTCCGGTCGCGTGTCCAGTGGCTCAGCAGGTACGTCGTCATGCTCGCGTCGCAGATGACGCCGCAGTGGGCACCGCCGTCGCCCAGGCCCTGCACCGTCATCGGGTCCGCCATCATGTCGTGCACCCCGTCGTAGGAGCCCCCGGCGTAGTTGAGCAGCGGGAACAGCAGGAACTCCCGTCCGTCGGATCCGAGGAGCACGTCGTAGGCGACCGCCCACGGATCCTCTCCGGTGCGGCGCGCGATCGCGCCGACGCTGGCCTCGGGCGCGGGCTCGTAGTCGAGCGGATCACCGAGCGGGAACAGCTGGTCGAACGAGCGCCGGCCGAGGTGGTCGAGCGCGGGCGGGCCGGTGTACTCCGGGCGCTCGGCCAGGATCGCGGCCCGCACCTCCGGTGATCGCAACCGCTCGATGCGTGCCGCGAAGGGCAGGTCGAGCAGTGGTCGGTAGGTCGGGAAGTACCGGAACGGGTTGACGCGCGACTGATGTCCCATGAGCACGCCGAAGCAGCGGCTCCCCACCTGCGGTCGCAGCTGCGCACCGCGTGCGTTCGCGGCCGCCGCCGCCGCGAACCACGGTCGCCACCGATCCGGGTCGGCGCCGTACTGCATCGCGAGGAAGGTGATCGGGCGCGGGTACGACTCGCCGTGGCGGACCAGCCAATCCAGCTCCTCCTCCATCGCACCGGCGCGGTCGCCACCCATCTCGCCCGAGATGCCGGCCGGGACCAGCTGCAGCACGCCGCGGTGCTCCGCGACCATGACCTCGAGCAGCGCACTGATCTCCTCCTCGGCCGCGAACGTGCCGGGGACGGGCGCGCCGTGCACGTCACGGTGGCCGGCGGTGCGGCCGGTCGAGACGCCGAGCGCACCGGCACGCAACGCGTCGCGCACGATCCGCTGCATCGCGACGAGATCGTCGGCGGTCCCGGGATCGTGCGCGCGCGGACCCATCACGTACGCCCGCATCGCCGAGTGCGGCACGTGGGTGCCGACGTCGACCGCGCGCGGCATCCGTTCGAGCGCATCGAGGTACTCGCCGAAGGACTCCCACTCCCAGCGGATGCCCTCGGCCAGCGCGGAGCCCGGGATGTCCTCGACCCCCTCCATCAGCTCGACCAGCCACGTGCGCCGGTCGGGCGCGACGGGGGCGAATCCGACGCCGCAGTTGCCGAGGATCGCGGTGGTCACGCCGTGCCAGCACGACGGCGTGAGGTGCGGATCCCAGGTGGCCTGCCCGTCGTAGTGCGTGTGGATGTCGACGAAGCCGGGGGTGACCACGAGCCCGTCGGCGTCGACCGTGCGCCGGCCGCGACCGTCGACCCGACCGACCTCCACGATCCGCCCGTCGGTCACCGCCACGTCGGCGGTGCGCGCCGGCGTGCCGCGGCCGTCGACCACCGAACCGCCGCGCACCACGAGGTCGTGCGTCACGCGAGCCCGTCGAAGATCGGTGTCGCCGCGAGGTAGCCGGGCTCGAGCAGCTCGCACCCGGGCGCCTGCGCCGCGAACGCCGCCCGGATGGGGACCATGTCGGTGGGGACCGAGAAGCCGGGCAGCCAGTCGTCGTGATGGCCGAGCACCGCCCGGCGCGCGCCGAGCCTCGCGGCCTGGCCGGCCACGAAGTCGGCGAGCGATCCCTGCACCGGCTCCCCGTCGACGTTCGCCCGCCCCGCGGCGGCGAGGATCGCGACGTCGGGTGTCAACGCGTCGAGCACCCCACCCCAGTGGCCCGACGTGTCCTGGAACAGGACCGTGCCCTCGGGCGTCTCGAACAGGAACAGCAGCGCGCCGCCGTCACCCCGGTCGCTGTGCCCGCCCGCACCGGCGAGCAGATGCTCCGTCGCCACCGGATCGAGCGCGGTCGCGAGGTACTTCCCGAGGCCGCGCATCCGCTCCTCGCGCTCCTGGTGGGTGACGCCGAGGTCGCCGAGGCACACCTCGCCCGACTGCGTCATCTTCGTCTGCGACCACACGCACGAGTGCAGGCTCGGGAACACGCGCACGAACACCCCGGACCCGAGGTCGACCCGCTCCCCACCCCCGACGCACACCATGCGGTCGATCGGCACCCCCGCGTGTTCGAGGATGCGCACGGTCTCATAGCTCGCGACGACCCGGGCGTCGGTGTTGGCGACGATGCGCTCCGCGCCCCACACGTGGTCGAAGTGCGAGTGCCCGATCACGATCCAGTCGCACGCGTCGACGTCGTCGGCGGTGAGGCCGGTGCCGCTCGCGACCGGCGCACGGTCGATGTAGGCGTCGAGGAAGATCGTCAGCCCGGCCGTCCGCAGCCGGAACGTGGCGCAGCCGTACCAGTCGAGCGTCGTGGTCACGGCCACCATCCAACACCATTCGGAGGGAGAGCGCGCCGCTACCGTGCGAGCGTGCCGGAGGACGTCCTCTCCTATTGCCGTATCTGCGCGGCGGCGTGCGGGATCGTCGTCACGGTCGACGGCGACCGGGTGCTGCGGGTCCGCGGCGACGACGGGCATCCCGTGTCGCGCGGGTACGTGTGCGCGAAGGGTCGCGGCCTGCCCGCCTGGCACCACGGTCCGACGCGCCTCGACCGGCCGCGACTCCGCGGGGCCGACGTGGCGTGGAGCGAGCTCGTCGCCGACCTCGCGGGCGCGCTCGACGGCGTGATCCGTGCCGGCGGACCCGACGCGGTCGCGCTCTACCTCGCCACCGGGCTCGCCTACGACGCCGCCGGTCAGATCGCGGCGAGCCAATTCCTCCCGGCAATCGGGAGCACGTCGTTCCTCACCGCCGTGACCGTCGACAACGCACCGGTCCTCGTCGCCGCCGACCTGGTGGGCGGCGCACCGATGCTGAACCCGGTGTGGGACCCGGCGGCCGCGGGCGTGACGGTGTTCGTCGGCACGAACCCCGTCGTGTCCCACGGCTACGGCACCGCGCTCGCCGATCCGGTCCGCCGCATCCGCGAGCACCGCGCCGGTGGCGGGCGGGTGTGGGTGCTCGACCCGCGCCGGACCGAGACCGCCGCCCTCGCCGACGCGCACGTCCCGACCCGACCGGGCGCCGACGTCGCGGTGCTCGGCGCGATCGCGCGCGCCGTGCTCGAGCACGGCGCCGACGCGCGCGAGCTGCGCGACCACTGCGACGCCAACGAGGTCGCGGCGCTGCGCACTGCACTCGCCGGGTTCACGATCGAGCGAGCGGCACGCGTGGCCGACGTCGATCCCGACGCGCTGCACGCGCTGGTGCACGACCTGCGCGGGGCGCGCGGGCGGGTCGCGATGCACTGTGGCACCGGCGTCACGATGGGCCGCGACGGGATCCTGGCCGAGTGGCTGCGCTGGGTGATCCTCATCGCCACGGGGTCCCTCGACCGACCCGGCGCCGGCATGCAGTTCCACCGGGGGGTGGTGCAACCCCTGCGCCGACGCGACCGCGCCCGCACGGAGCCGCCCGATGCCGGTGCCCGCAGCCGGCCCGGCCTTCCCCGCGTGCTCGGTCAGCTCCCGGCGGTGGCGCTGGCCGACGAGATCGAGGCGGGCAACATCCGTGCGCTCGTGGTCACGGGCGGCAACCCCCTCACCGCCTTCCCGGAGCCGGGACGCCTGCGCGCCGCGCTGGCGCGGCTGGACGTGCTCGCGGTCGTCGACGTCGCGGACAACGCGCTCACGGGTCTCGCGACGCACGTGCTGCCGGCGACGGGCCAGCTGGAGCGGGCCGACCTCACGCTCGCCGAGCCCACGGCGTTCCGCGCCGGGCTGCAGGCGACCGGACCGGTGGTCCCGGCCGGTGCCGACCGGCGGCCGGTGTGGTGGATGTTCGCCGCGCTCCAACGGGCCATGGGTCGGCCCGCGCTCGGCGGCGTCGACCCCGATCTGCTCACCGACGAGCGCTACCTGCGCGGCGTCCTCGGTCGCTCGACGCTTCCGCCCGACGCCGTGTTCGCCGCCGGCGCCCGCGGGATCCAGCTCGACGACGAGCCCGGCTGGGTGCACCGGGACCTGCTGCCGGACGGCCGCTGGACCATCGCGCCCGGGCCACTCGTCGCTCGACTGCGCGCGTACCGGGATCCGGAGCCGGCGTCGTTCGTCCTCGCACCGCGGCGCGAGATGGCATGGAGCAACTCGGTCGCGTACGGGGCGCGTGCCGACGTCACCCCGGTGCACGTGCACCCCGACGCGCTGCCGGCCGATCCGGTCGGAGACGGCGCGACGCTCACGACCCCGCACGGGCGCGTCACCACGACCGTGGCCGCCGACCCCGCAGTGCGCGCCGGCGTGATCTCGATGACGCACGGGCACGCCGCGACGAATCCGGGCGAGCTGACGAGCGGCGCCACCGACGTGGACGCGCTCACCGCCATGCCCCGAGTCGCCGGCCTCCCGGTCGGGCTCGAGGTCCCCGACGCTGATTGACGTGCGCTCAGGCCTCGGCCGCGACCACGTACGCCGCCAGCAGCGCCGCCCAACCACCGGTGTTCGCGGTGCGCCAACGCTCGGACGCCGCACCGAAGCGCTCCCAGCCCGTGTGCACGATGTCGAGGCGCGTCCGGTCGTCGCCGAGGTCGACGAACGTGAGCGCGACATCGGTCGCCTGCTCGACGTCCCACGCGATGTGCCACGTGTACCCGAGCCGGTGGGGCGGCTCCCACGCGGTGATCACGCCCCAGTCGATCTCGCGGCCGTCGGAGGTGCGCTCGAAGATGCGACCGCCGAGCCGCGGCTCGAGGTGCACCTCCGTGTCGGGATCACCCGACGCCGAGTGCGCCTTCGGCCACCACATCGACAGCCGCGTGGTCCAGACCTCGAACGCGTGCGCGGGCGAGCAGCGGAGCTCGTGGCTGATGCGCAGCGCGTCGGTCATCGCGACGGCTTCCGCCGCTTCGACGGCGCGGGCGGCGTGTTCTCGGCCGCGATCGTGAACCGGGCGATCGCCTCGCCCCAGACGCGCGTGAGGTACTCCTGCACGGCGGCCACGCCGTCCTCGTGCAACCGGTAGACCCGTCGTGTCCCCACCGGCTCCTCCACCACGAGCCCCGCCTCCTTCAGGAGGCGGAGATGACGGGACACCGCGGGCCGGCTGATCGGCAGCGCCTCGGCCAGCGCGCCGACGGACGACGCGCCGGCGCTCAGGCGCTCGACGATGGCTCGGCGGTTGGGATCACCCAGCGCCTCGAACGGATCGCCGGCCGGCTGGGTCACGGGCACGCCGCATCCTGCCGCAGCCGCGTCACGTCGCGCGCATGCGGTTGTTGCGGGCGTTGTGCTCGACCTCGGCGAGACCGAGCCGCTCCAGCACCGGCGGTACGTAGTTGGCGAAGCGCCCCCGCAGCCCCTTCTTCAACCCGTACCACCCACCGACCGGGTTGTCCGGCGCGCGGCCCCAGGCCTCGACCGTGCCGTCGGCGGCGGGCTTCTGCTCGTCGGCGTTGCCGAGCGGCACCCAGTCGCCGGCCGCGACGAGCATCGCGTGCAGGTCGTCGATGCAGCGCAGGTCGTACTGCAGTTGGGTCTTCCCCACCTGGACGACGAGCACCGGCGGGTCGGCCGAGTCGTCGCGGTAGGCGGTGTACTCCGACCCACCCGGCGGCGTCGTCAGCACCCACGGTGCATCGGCGGTTCCCTCGCCGCTCATGCCGGCACCTCGGTCGAGACCCCGAAGCGGTACGAGCCGACGACCGTCGCGTCGGCGACGACCGGGCCCTCCACCATGCGCGCGGGGATCTCCCGCTGGAACTCGGCGAACGCCGCGATCGCCGCCAGCGGGTTCGTGCCGTCGGCGGTGGTGACCTCGGCGACGTGGACGAATTGGTCGTCGTCGGCGAGCCGGAAGGTCGCGTAGCGCAGCCCGTCCGGCTGCGTCGCGGCGAGCTCGGCGAACACCTGCTCCACCAGGGCCTGGTTCTCGTCGGCCCGGTCGGGCCTCGTTCGGTACCGCACGACGACGACGCTCATGGTTGCTCCCCTTCGGTAACGGTGCCGTTACCGTAACAGATTCGTTACGGAGTGCAACCGTCGACCGTGCGCACACCGGCCGCTGGTACGGTCGGGACGCTCCCTCAGTCGGGGCGCCTGGCTCTCCCGCCGACCCGGAACCCGTCGGCCCGCGGACTCGACGTCTTGCGCTGATAGATCAGCCCCGGACCACCGAGCCAGAGGAGCCCACCATGGGTGACAAGTCCCCGAAGCACGAGAACGCCAAGAAGCCGGCGCGCTCGCTCAAGGAGAAGCGCGCCGACAAGCACGCGAAGAAGGCCGAGAAGCGTCCCGGCGCCATCGGCTGACGCGCCGGTCGCACGTCGGTCGCGCGTCGGCCGGTCCTCGCGGTGACCGACGCAACGATCGCCGGCCAGGCGGGCACGTCCGGATGATTTGGCAGGTCCGGGCGGCCTCCGCCAGGATCGAGCGATCGACGACACGACGACCACCCCCCTCACGGTCACCCACCACAGCGCCGTCACCGACGACCAGATCGACCACCTCGGGCACATGAACGTGCGCTTCTACGGCGTCAATGCGCACGCCGGGACCGCGGCCATCCTCGACCGGCTCGGTGTCGCGCGCGACGACGTCCAGGTGGTGGACTCCTACACGCGCCACCGCCGCGAGCAGCTGCTCGGCGCCGCGCTCGTCGTGCGCAGCGGCGTGCTCGACGTCGGGCCGACCGACCTCCGCCTCTACCACGAGCTCGCCAACGAGGACACCGGGGATCTCGCGGCCACGTTCGTGCATCGCGTCCGGCGCGACGAGGGCACGCACGCCTTGCCCGACGGCGTCGCCGAGCGGGCGGCCGGCCTTCTCACCACCATCCCGCCCCACGGAGCGTCGCGGAGCATCGCGCTCGAGTCGGACCCGCTCGCGACCGCCCCGGCGTTCGCCGAGCTCCGTGCCCGGAAGCTCGCGATGCGCAAGCCGCGTGCGGTGAGCGCCGAGGAGTGCGGGCCCGACGGGGCCTACCTCCGCACGATGGGGCCGATGCTCGTGTGGGCCGGCGACCCGGTCGACCGTGACCGGCCCGAGATGCTCCACGTCGCGCCCGACGGCCGGCGCATGGGCTGGGCATCGATGGAGACCCGGCTCGCGATGCGCCGACTCCCGCGTGCCGGCGACCGGATCCAGAGCTTCAGCGCCGTGCTCGCGCTGGCCGACAAGACGTCGCACCGCATCCTGTGGGCCTACGACGTCGAGCGCGAGGACCTGCTCGTGAGCTTCGAGATCGTGAACCTCGCGTTCGACATCGCGGCCCGGGCGCCCATGAGCATCCCGGAGAACATCCGGACCGCCGAGACCACGATGTTGCACCGGGATCTCGCACCGCGCGCCCCGTCGGCCGCGTAGCCCCGCGCCGGAGAGGGACGCGCCGGAGAGGGACGCGCCGGAGTCGGACGCGCCGGATCAGAGGGCGCCGAACCGCACCTCGACCGGGCCGGCGCCCGTGGCCGCGGCGACGCTGCGGATCATGCGCGCGGTGCTGACCTCGGCACGATGGCGCAGCGCACCTCGTTCGGCCGCCGCCGCGATCCGGCGCCGACTCACCCGCTCGAGCTCGCGCTCGGAGGTCGGCGAGTCCACGAACACACCACCGAGCCGGTCGAGCAGACCGCGGTCACGGTTCATGACGTGGCTCTTCCCGTCGTCGAGGGTGACCCCTCCGAGCCGCGCGTGCGGCAGCCGGATGACGAGCGCTCCGTCCGCACCCGTCGCCGGCGCCGCGGTGATGTGGCGCAGGTCGACGCTCGCGTCCACCGTGCCCACGCCGCTGTACACCGTCCGGCTCCCGGCGATGAACCGCGGCACCACGCCGACCGTGTGCTCGAGGTCCACCGTGGTGGCGAAGGTGCCGGACGCGCCGCGATAGTCCGCCAGGTTGCGGAGCTTCTCGACCATGACGGGGGCCGAGCGGTCGATGGTCCGGGGCGCGATCAGGTCGCCGAGACCGAGCCAGCCGCGTGCCGCCGCGATGCCGCCGACCGCCAACAGGCCGACCAGCGCGAGGGCAGCCACGCCGAGCAGGGACGGGCGCCGGCGCGCACGCTCGCGCTCCACGCGGACGACGACCTCGTCGGCCGCCCGGCGCGGATCGTCGTGGGCACGCTCGCGCACGGGCCGTTCGTCGAACATGAGGGACACAGGTGACGCCTTCCGATCGCGTGCGGGCAGCGTGCGACGCGGCCCCGAGTTCGGAGTTGCAACGACGTCGGGGTGCGCGCGGTTCCCGGCGTGTGCCGGAGGTCACGCGATCCCGGGATCACCGTGCGCCGAGCGGGGACGGCGCGGGTCGGCGCGCGGGTCGGCGCGTGGATCAGGGTGCGCCGAGCACCGGGTTGATCTGCGCTGCTGCGCGCTGCATCCGTTCGACCGGCTGCTGCCGCGTCTCGGGGTGCGTGAGGATCCAGAACGTGTCGTTGCGGATCGCGTCGACCACCTGACCGGCGACGTCGGCCGGATCGATGCCGACGGCGTCGATCGAGGTGCGCACGACCTCGGTCATGATCGTCCCCAACGGCGTCGCGGTGCGCGCGGGCTCGTGCTCCATCAGGCGCGTCTTCACCCAGCTCGGGCACAGCACGCTCACGTGCACCGGCGAGCCGGTGGCCTGGAGCTCGAGGAACAGGCCCTCGCTGATCGCCACGACCGCGTGCTTCGTGGCGTTGTACGGCGCGGCGCCGGGCATGGGCACCAGGCCCGCCATCGACGCCGTGTTCACGATGTGGCCCTCGCCCTGGTCGGTCATGAGCGGCAGGAACGCGCGGATGCCGTGGACGACGCCGTAGAGGTTGATCCCCACGACCCGCTCCCAGAGGCCCATGGGATCGATCCAGGCGTCGCCCATGCCGCCGATACCGGCGTTGTTGCACAGCACGTGGGCGGCGCCGAACCGCTCGATCGTGAACTCGGCGAGTGCGGCGACGTCGGCCTCCGAGGCCGTGTCGCAGATGCAGGCGGCGACGTCGCCACCGTCCTCGGCCAACCGCGCCGTCATCTCGGTGAGCCGGGGCTCGTCGACGTCGGACAGCACCACGTGCATGCCCTCGGCGACGAACCGCTCGGCCAACGCCAACCCGATCCCGCTCGCCGCGCCGGTGACGACGGCGACCTTGCCCCGCAGCTCCTGCACGTCAGAGGTGGCCGTCGGCCAGGAGGTCGACCGGGTCGCGCAGGTCGACCACGCCGAGGTACCCGCCGCCGGACATGAGGGCGTCGTGGGCCGCGTAGCCGAGCAGCTCCTGGCTCTGGCGCGGCATGCCGCGCACGACGTCGGGCGGAGCAGAGAGGTACTGGTTCTCCTCCGTGCGCAACCAGCCGACGCAGTAGCTCACGTGCATCCCGCGCCGGCGCTCGTCGGTGGTGACGTTCGCGCCACCGGCGTGGATCGCGGACCCGAGGTAGATGACCGCCGATCCGGCGCGCATCTCGGCGGCGACCAGATCGGCGTCGGTGGCGACACGGTCGTCCGGCCAGCGGTGGCTCCCCGGTGCGACGCGCGTCGCACCGTTGTCGGCGGTGAAGTCGACGAGCGCGATCACGGAGGCGAGTTGGATCTCCGGATGTGGCTTCGGCAGATGGACCCAGACCGCCTCGTCGCGGTGCAGGAACTGCTGCTCGGAGCCGGGCCCGCGGTCGAGCACGTGCGCGATGTTCAGCTGGTACCGCGCGCAGCTCGGCGCGAGGACCGCGTCGCACACACCGAGCAACACGGGGTGCGGCAGGATCTCGTCGACGAAGATCGGCGACTTCGCCGCGACCCCCGTGACGTGGCGCGTGTGCGCGCCGAAGAACCATGCGATCGCCTCGTTCACGAACTTGGTGTCGTGCTCGGGCTGCGCACCGGCGACGAGCGGATCGAGCTCGGCGTTGAACCGGCCGAGCAGGTCCGGATCGAGCAGGTCCTCCACGATCACCGCACCGTCGACGTCGAGCGCGGCTGCGATGCGCTCCGGGGGATCGGACGCGGGGATCCGCTGCAGGTCGGTCATGCCCGACAGTGTGCCGCCCCGGGCCGGGGTCGCGCCCGGGCGGGGTGCGGCATGATGTCGGAGCGCGGCCCCGCGGCCGGCGGACCGGAGGGGCACGGCCATGGCACACGATCTGGTGATCTCGGGCGGCACGATCGTCGACGGCACCGGCACCGAGCGCTTCACCGGCGACGTCGGCATCGACGGCGGCACCATCACCGCCGTCGGGGGCCGACTCGCCGGAGCGCGCACCATCGCCGCCGACGGTGCGGTCGTCGCGCCCGGCTGGGTCGACGTCCACACCCACTACGACGGCCAGGCCACGTGGGACGACCAGCTCGACCCGTCGTTCGGCAACGGCGTGACCACGCTGGTGATGGGCAACTGCGGCGTCGGCTTCGCGCCCTGCCCGCCCGGCGAGCAGGACACGCTGATCGAGCTCATGGAGGGCGTCGAGGACATCCCCGGCAGCGCGCTGCACGAGGGCGTGCCGTGGGGCGCGTGGGAGACCTTTCCCGAGTACCTCGACTTCCTCGCCTCCCGTCGCTACGCCATGGACATCGCCGCCCAGGTCGCGCACGGATCACTCCGCTTCCACGTGATGCGCGAGCGGGGCGTCCGCAACGAGGACGCCACCGCCGACGACATCGCCACGATGCGGCGGCTGCTCGCGGAGGCCATCGCCGCCGGCGCGGTCGGGTTCTCCACCTCGCGCACGATCTTCCACCGCTCCATCGGCGGCGACGCCGTCCCGGGCACGTACGCCACCGAGCTCGAGCTCGCCGAGCTCGTCTCCGGCATGGGCGACGGTGGCGGCGGCGTCTTCGAGGCGATCACGTCGCAGTCACTCGGCGATCTCGCGCAGCTCGGCGGTGAGCGGTTCAGCCAGGACCACGAGCTGCAGATGCTGGCCGGCATCTCGAAGGCCACGGGCCAGCTGATCACCTTCACCACCGTCCAGCACGTCGACGATCCCGGTGCGTGGCGCGGCGTGCTCGACTTCGCGGTCGAACAGAACGCGGCCGGCGCCCACCTGTACCCGCAGATCGCGTCGCGCCCGGTGGGGATCCTCGGTGGCCTCGCCGGCTACCACCCCTTCATGCGGCGCCCGTCGTACCGACCGCTCGCCGGGCTACCGGTCGCCGAGCAGGCCCGGCGGCTGCGCGACCCCGAGGTGAAGGCCCGCATCCTCGCCGAGCGGGACGTCGCGGCCGACGACGCCGGCTCCATGGAGATGTTCGCAGAGGTGATGGCGAACGTCGCCGACTTCATGTTCGGCCTCGACGAGATCGTCGACTACGAGCCGGGCCCGGACCGGGTCTTCGGCGCGATCGGCGCCGCCCGTGGCGTGCCCGCGATCGAGGCGATGTACGACTTCCTCGCCGAAGGCGACGGCGCCAACATCGTGAACCTCGCGGGTGCCGGCTACATGGAGGGAAACCTCGACGCGATCCGCGAGATGATCATGCACCCGGTGACCATCGTCGGCCTCGCCGACGCCGGCGCGCACGTGAAGCTCATCTGCGACGGCTCGAGCCCGAGCACCCAGCTCACGCACTGGACGCGCGACCGCACCCGGGGCGAGACCATCCCGCTCGAGTTCATGGTCGAGCAGCAGACCCGACGCACCGCGAATCTCTACGGCTTCACCGATCGCGGCACCATCGAGGTCGGCAAGCGGGCCGACGTCAACGTGATCGACCACGACCGGCTCACCGTCCGGCGGCCCGTGATGCACGCCGACCTCCCTGCGGGAGGGCAGCGCTACCTCCAACCGGTCGCCGGCTACGTGGCGACGGTCGTGGCCGGCGTGCCGACGCGTGCCGACGACACCGACACCGGCGCCCGCCCGGGCCGCCTCGCGCGCGGCCGCCGGTAGGGCACCGCGGACCACGGGACATCCATGCGGGAAGCGATCGGACAGATCCTGCCCCTGGCGATCGCGGCCGGGATCAGCCCGATCCCGATCATCGGGGTCGTGCTGATGCTCGTCACACCGCGTGCGCGGTCGAACGGGCCCGCGTTCGTGCTCGGCTGGGTCGTGGGGCTCGCGGTCGTCGGGGTGATCGGTCTCACGGTCGCCAACGCGGCCGGCGCGAGCACCTCGGGCTCGTCGGCCGACGGCACGAACACGTTCCAGATCGTGCTGGGCGCGCTGCTCGTCGTCTTCGCGCTCCGGCAGTGGCGCAAGCGCCCGAAGCCGGGCGTCGAGCCGCCGATGCCGAAGTGGATGGACGCGGTCGACCACTTCACGCCGCTCAAGAGCGCAGGCATGGGCGTCGCGCTGTCGGCGGTGAACCCCAAGAACCTGATCCTCGCCCTGAGCGCGGCGGCGACCATCGCGAGCACCAACCTGTCGGGCGCCGACCAGGCGATCGCCTACCTCGTGTTCGCCGTGATCGGCAGCATCGGCGTGGTGGCGCCCGTCGCGATCTACTTCACGATGGGCGAGCGCGCCGGACCGATCCTCGACGACGTGAAGGCGTGGCTCGCCCACAACAACGCCGCGATCATGGCGGTGCTGTTCCTCGTCATCGGCGCCAAGATCCTCGGCCAGGGCATCGCCGGCTGACGGATCGGCTCAACCGCCCGCGCGCACGACCGCGGCGCCCATCGCCCGCACGATCCGGTCGAGCAAGGTGCCCGAGGTCGCGAAGTTGAGCCGCACGTGCTGCTCACACCCGGCGCCGAACGGCGGACCGTCGCTCACCGCGACCCGGGCACGGTCGAGGAAGAAGCGGGCCGGGTCCGCGAGTCCGAGCGCGGCGCAGTCGAGCCACGAAAGGAAGGTCGCCGCCGGTGGATGCCATCGCACCGCCGGGAGCTCGGCCGCGAGCAGGGCTCCGAGCCGATCACGGTTCGCGCCGAGGTGTCGGACCAGGCCGTCGAGCCACGGACCACCGTCGCGATACGCCGCGGTGGAGGCGGCGATGCCCAGCGGGGTCGGCCCCGGGACGGCGAACACACCCAGCCCGCGCCAACGGGCGGCATCGGCGTGGTTCGCCGCCACGACCTGCGCGCACTTCAGGCCTGCGAGGTTGAACGCCTTCGACGCCGAGGTGACCGTGACCGCGTGCGTCGCGCTCGCGTCCGACACCGATGCGTACGGCACGTGGCGGGCACCGTCGTACACGAGCGGTGCGTGCACCTCGTCCGCGACCACCCGGGCGCCGTGCCGTTCGACGACCGCGGCGAGCGCGCCGAGCTCGGTGTCGGTGAACACGCGTCCGGTCGGGTTGTGCGGGCTGCACAGCAGAACGGCGCCGGCACCCGCACCGAGCGCGCGGTCGATCGCGTCGAGATCCAGCACGTCGCGATCGGCGTCGAGGACCATCGGCGCCGCGACCACGGGCCGACCGGTCTGCTCGACGACCTCGAAGAACGGCGGGTACGCCGGCGTCGGGACGACCACCGGCGCGCCGGGCGCGACGAAGACGTCGAGCGCGGCGGCGATGCCACCGAGCACGTCGGCCACCGGGAAGATCCGGGCCGGCGCCACGGTCCAGCCGTAGCGCGCCGCGAGGAACGCGGCGGTCGCCGTCGTCAGGTCGCCGAGATCCGCCTCGACGTAACCGAAGTCCTCGCGGTCGACGCCCTCCAGGAGCGCGGTCCGCACGACCGGCGCCACGTCGAAGTCCATCTCCGCGACCCAGGCCGCGAGCACCTCGGGCCCGTGCAGCGACCACTTGACGGTGCGGCGCCGCCGCAGCCGGTCGAGGTCGACGTCGTCGAAGCCCGTGCTCATGCCATCCAACCGTCGGCCGCCGTGACCGCGGCATCATCGCGTGCGGTCGTGGTGGAATGGCACCCATGGACATCGCAGGACTGCTCGACGAGCTCTACGGCCGTATTCCCCCACTCGCCCGCGGCGCGGTCGACGGCCTCGACGCCGACGCCCTCGTCACGCCGCCGGCCGCGGGCACCAACACCATCGCCTGGCTGGTGTGGCACTCGGCGCGGGTGCAGGACCACCACGTCGGCGAGCTGCTCGACGCCGATCAGGTCTGGCAGGACGGCGACTGGGCCGCGCGCTTCGGACTCGAGGCCGATCCGCAGAACACCGGCTACGGCCACACCGCCGACGACGTCGCGCGGGTGCAACCGGTCGATGCCGCCGCGCTCCTCGCGTACCTCGACGCCGTCCAGGCACGCACGGTCGAGTGGCTGCGCGGGCTCGGGGGTGACGACCTCGACCGCATCGTCGACCGCCGCTGGGATCCGCCGGTGACGCTCGGCGTCCGGCTGGTGAGCGTCGCCGACGACAGCCTGCAGCACCTCGGTCAGGCGGCCTACGTGCGCGGCCTGCTCGACCGCTGACGCGCCGACGAACCAACGCGCAGAACGGGCACGACCGCGTCGGTACTGCCGACCGATTCGGCGCGTCGGCGAACGGGCTCGCAGAGCTCACGCTCCGGCACCGATCCGCGCGTCGATTCGTCAGCTGCGGGCGAACTCGCGCAGCACGCGGCCGGGGCGGGCGCCGGTGAGCTCGCCCTGCTCGGTGACGACACCGCCGTTCACCAGCGTGACGGCGTAGCCGGTGGAGCGCACCAGGAGCCGGCCGGCGCCGCCCGGGAAGTCGTTCACGTAGGTGGGGTACCCGACCTGGAGCGCGTCGGCGTCGAACACGTTGACGTCGGCGAACGCGCCCACGCGCAGGGTGCCGCGGTCGATCAGCCCGAGGGTGGCCGCGGGCTTGGCGGTGAGCCGGTGCACCGCCTCGGGCAGGCTCACGAGTCCCCGCTCCCGGCACCAGTACGAGAGGAAGTGGGTCGGCGCGTCGGCATCGCAGATCTGCCCGGCGTGGGCGCCGGCGTCGCCGGCACCCGGGTACACCGCGTCGAGGGCGAGGAGGTCGCCGATCGCGGCGCGGTTCCGGTGGAAGAACCACAGGTTGAACAGCTCGCGGCCCTCGCTCGCGAGCAGCCGGTCGATCACGACCTCGACCGGGTGCACGCCGGCGTCACGGGCGAGGTCGGCCAGCGACGTGCCGCCCTCGACGTCGTACTCCGGGACCGCGCCGCGGCCGAGCGGGTGGATGAACTCGGGGTCGTAGAGCATCCCCTTCGCCTCGGCCTCCGCGATCAGCTCGGCGCGGGTCGCGTCGTCGCTGAGCGCGTCGACGCGCTCCTCGAGGGTCGGGAGCTGCATGAGGGCCCGCCAGCGCGCCCCGCGCACCGGCGGCACCTGCACCAACCCGGCGAGCGAGCCCGACGGCCGCGTCATGGTGTACCCGGTGATGTTTCCCGCGTTGGCGCGCGTGTCGTCGAGGAACCCGCCCCACAGGTCGACGACCGCGCGGTTGCCGCTCGTGTCGTTGCCGGGACCGACCGCGAAGAGGACGTCGCCGGCGCGCTCCGCCATCGCCCGGAGGAGCTCGAACTCGGCGCCCGCACGCGACTCGAAGTCGTTCACGGCCTGGAAGATCCCGCCGCCGGCGTCGTTCATGCCGTCGGCGAACGCGAGGTGCTCGGCGGCCGACGCGTACGTGCCGGGGACCTTCCGACCGTCGGGCACGGTGTGCACGAGGATGCGCGAGGTCGAGTACCCGACGGCACCGCCCGCGACCGACTCGCCCACGATGTCGCGCATGCGGTGCAGCTCGGCGGGGGTCGGCTCCTCGTCGCCCAGCGAACGGTCGCCCATCACCTGGTAACGCACCGCGCAGTGCCCGACCAGCGAGACGACGTTGAGCGCCGGCTCCAGCCGCTCCACGGAGTCGAGGTACTGCGGGTGGGTCTCCCAGTCCCACGGCAGCCCGCCGAGGATGGCCTCGCTCGGGATGTCCTCGACGCTCTGCATCATCTCGGCGAGGTAGGCGCGGTCCGAGGCCGCGGCGGGTGCGAACGTCACGCCGCAGTTGCCCATCATCACGGTCGTCACGCCGTGCCACGAGCACGACGTCATGAACGGGTCCCAGCCGACCTGCGCGTCCATGTGGGTGTGGAGGTCGACGAACCCGGGCGTCACCGTGAGTCCGGTCGCGTCGATCTCGCGTGTCGCCGTGACGTCGGCGAGGTCGTCGATCGCGGTGATGCGGTCGCCGTCGACGGCGACGTCGGCGCGCACGGCGTCGGCACCGGTGCCGTCGAGTACCGAACCGCCGCGGATGATCAGGTCGTGCGCCATCGTGACTCCCGTACCGTCGGTGGACACCGGAACGATACGCACGTTCGCGGCCGGGGCGTCCGGGATGCCGCCTCCTGCGGCCCGCGCGCATTTCGGCACGGTATAGATTCCGGGCCGGGCACCATCGCTGGGGAGAAGATCCGTGCACATCACTCGTCGACGCCTTGCCGTCTCGGTCGCATTCATCGTGCCGGCGCTCATCGGCCTGACCGGCTGCACCCGCTTCGGGGCGACGCTGTCCCGGCCGGTCGATCCGGTCGTGCTGACCGGCAGTGCCGTGCCGAAGCTCCTCGGCGGGGCTCCCGCGCACGTGGTGGGCTTCGCGTGGGACGGCAACGCCTGGCACCAGGTCCCGGTCCAGGTCGACGAGCGTGATCTCGTGAACCCGGGCCAGATCTACCACCGGCCGACGACGATCTGGCCGACGGTGCCCGGCGGCGGGGCCTACAAGATGCTGGTCTACACGCCGCCGGCGACCGCCAGTGCCGGCTACACCTCGGCGCCCACGTACACCCCGAGTGACAGCAACGCCACGTTCGACGCGAACGACGAGCTCTCGTTCCTCGCCAACGACACCGGAAAGCAGGCGGCCGGGTCGGTCGCGGCGCCGCCCGGCGTCGACGCGAGCACCCGCGAAGAGGTCAAGGCGACCGATCCCCTGAAGACGACGGACGTCGGATACCTGTACCTGTTCCACAGCGCCACGCTCACCGGCGGGAGCGCAGGGACGACCGGGGTCACGTACACGTTCAGTCTCGACTCCGGTAACTACCTGAGCACCTACAAGATGGGTGACCCGTCACTCGCCCCGAACAACTCCTTCGGCTTCAACCCCGAGCACTCGACGGTGGTGACGCCCTTCTACCGCGAGTCGTTCGGTGACCGGTGGCTGAACAACGCGATGGCCGTCACCGGCGGCGGCGGAACCGGCGCGGCGCTCCTCGAGCGGTCGCACTTCTACGCCACGGTCGGCTGCGGTCGGAACGAGGACACGTTCGACGGCTCGATGAACAACCCGGGCGAAGGCGCGTTCATCGTCAACATCTCCGGCCCCGTGCGCGCGATCCGCTCGTACCTGGGCGCGAACAGCTACCTGTACACGGCCAACACCCACTTCTTCTACCCGGGCCGCGAGGACCTCGTGACCGACGTGCGCGGGCACGCCGGCCTGCCCGGCTACGGCGCGGCCGACGACTACGTCACGGGCACGGTGGGACTGAAGTACTCCGACCCGGCGAACACGGGCGTGACCATCGACGGGGTGCAGGACGCGGTGACGCCGATCGCCTACGTCACCGGATCGACCGCGCCCTCGATGTGGCAGATGGTCTCGGGCGGCCAGGGATCGGTCGTGACCGTCCGCACCCTGGACACCGACATCTCCGGTCTCAACGTCACGACCGTGTACCAGGACCGCAACACGGCGTCACCCGCCCAGTGCACCGGCGACGCCGCGGCCTACGGCCAGAACGGGGTGAACCTCACGTCGCCGGTCAACAACGTCCCGGTCACGGACCCGACGCTGTCCGCCACGCCCGCCAAGCTCGTGACCAGCCGCATCCGGTTCTTCCGCGGTCCGAACCTCCCGACGGCGGACGCGGCGACGCTCGACGTCCAGGCCCGCACCCCGGTGACCACGAGCGTCACGGGATAGCCGTCGCGGTGGGCGTCGCCGCTACGTTGCGAGCATGACGACTCCCACCATGCCGTACCGCCGCCTCGGGCCCACCGGCCTGCAGGTCAGCGTGCTCTCGTTCGGGAGCTGGGTGTCCTTCGGCGCCCAGCTCGACACCGGGATGGCACGCGACTGCCTCGCCGCCGCGCGCGAGGCGGGGGTCAACTTCTTCGACAATGCCGAGGCCTACGCGGGCGGCGAGTCCGAGCGGATCATGGGCGCCGCGATCGCGGAGCTCGGCTGGGCGCGCGAGACCTACGTGGTCTCGTCGAAGTTCTTCTGGGGTCTGACCGAGGGCGTGAACACCCGGAACACGCTGAACCGCAAGTACCTCATGCACGCGATCGACGGGTCGCTCGAGCGCTTCGGCCTCGACTTCCTCGACGTCGTCTTCTGTCACCGGCCCGACCCGAACACGCCGATCGAGGAGACGGTCGAGGCGATGTCGGACATCATCGAGTCGGGCCGCGCGCACTACTGGGGCGTGAGCGAATGGTCGGCGGACGAGATCCGCACCGCATGGGACGTCGCCGACCGGCGCAACCTGCGCAAGCCGGTGACCGAGCAGCCGCAGTACCACCTCTTCGAGCGCCGCAAGGTCGAGCGCGAGTACGCCCGCCTGTACGAGGACATCGGCCTGGGCCTCACCACGTGGAGCCCGCTCGCGTCGGGGCTGCTCACCGGCAAGTACCTCGACGGCGTGCCGTCGGACAGTCGCGCCGCGCTGAAGGGCTACGAGTGGCTGAAGGACTCGCTCACCGACGAGCGGCGCAACGGTCAGGTACGGGAGCTGATCGAGGTCGCCGACCGTCTCGACGTGAGCGTCGCGCAGCTCGCCATCGCGTGGTGCGCGGCGAACCCACGCGTGTCGACCGTGATCACCGGTGCATCACGACCGGAGCAGGTCGTCGAGAACATGGGCGCGCTCCGCGCGCTCGAGCAGCTCACGCCCGAGATCAAGGCCGAGATCGAGGGGATCTGCCGGCGCTGACGCGGGTCAGGCCTCCGGCGCGCCGGAGACGTCGCCGTCGATCCGGGCGATCGCCCGGTAGTAGGCCATCTCGAGCGCCGACGCGCGGGGCCAGCCCGCGTAGTAGGCGAAGTGCAGGACGAACTCCTGGAACTCCTCGCGGGTGATGTCGCCGCTCGCGAGCGCGGCGTACACGTGCTGCTGGATCGGCTCGTCGACGGCCGCGGCGGCGACGCAGGCGAGGGTGACCCAGCGCCGGTCGCGCCTCGCGAGACCGGGTCGGTCCCAGAGCTCCCCGAACACCGAGTCGACGACACCCTTGTCGAGGTAGGGCGTGACCGGGGGCGGCGCGTCGGAGACCATGACCTCGCGGTACCGGCGGCGGCCCGTCTCGGTGCGCGCGGTGGCGATCGCTCGCGCCGCGTCCTCGTGCTGGTCCATCGGGGTTCCCTCCACGTTCGGTTCGGTCATCGGTCGGCCGGCGCCTGCATCGCGGCCACGAGGCCGCCGTCCACCCGCACGTCGCAGCCGGAGACGAACGCCGCCGCGTCGGAGCACAGGAACACCACGGCCTGGGCGATGTCGTCGACCCGCCCGGGGAGCACGGTGGGTTCGGAGGACCGGTGCGCGCCCACCGGTGTCATCTCGGCCATCTGCACCTTGATCGGATGGTGCTCGAGCTCGAGCCGGCCCATCTCGGTGTCGATCAGTCCCGGCGACACCGACACCACTCGGCCGCCGCGCCGTCCCCACGGCACCGCGGCCCGTTCGCACCGGCGCAGCACGCCGCGCTTGGCGAGGCGGTACGTGGAACCGGGATCCGGCTCGCTCCCGAATGCGGCGCGGAAGCGCTCGTCGAGGTCGGCCGCGCCCGGGTCGTCCAGCACCGCGTCCATCGCGGGATCGAACGCACCCAGATGGCCCGAGATCGACGACAGGCAGACGGCGACGCTGCCGGGGACCACCGCCGGGAGGAACGCGTCGAGCAGGGCCGCGACCGCCACCAGGTCGACCCGCAGGATCTCGGGCCAGCCCGCCATCGACGGCGACAGACCTGCGGTCTGCACCAGGGCGCGCAGCGCGCCGAGGTCGCCGGCGGCACGTGCGAGGTGGCCCGCGAACGCGGGATCGCCGAGGTCGCCGGGGAGCGCGCTGACGCGCGTCCCGGTGGTGCGGGCGATCTCCTCACCCACCGCGTCGAGCCGCCCGTGGTCGCGATCGGTGAGCAGCAGCACATCCGCCGTGGGCGCGAGCGCGCGTGCGCACACCGCGCCCATCGCGCCCGCGGCACCCGTGACCACCGAGACCGTCGTCATGCCGGGCGCGCCCCGGGGGCCAGTCGGGCACCGCGCTCGGGGGCACCGATGGCGGCGCGCTCGCGCGCGAGTCGGGGCTGGTCCTCGTCCGCGCCCCGCCGATCCCCCGGGCGCGGCGGCAGGGTGAAGCCGGTGTAGGCGACGCGCCGTTCGTGGGTGGTGGGATGCGTCGACCGGTGCAGGGTGCAGGAGAGGTGCACGGTGAGGTCTCCGCGGCCGGCCCGCAGCGTCACCGCCGGCAGATCGAGGCTGCCGCCGTCCACCTGGGCCCGGGCGATGTTCGCCCGGTGCGAGCCCGCGATCACGTCGAGGCCGCCGTGGGCCTCGTCCACCGGCGTGAGGCAGATCCCGATCGTGAGGCCCGAGCAGTACATCGAGTGCCCACCCCGGTCGCAGTCCTTGTGCCACGGCAGGCACGCGAGGCCCTCGACGGACGCCACCCGCTTGAGCAGGCCCTCGGCGGTGACCTCTCCGAAGTGCTCGCCGAACGGGTCGCCCGGCGTGTGACCGTCGCCGAGGAGCCCGCCGACGGCGAGGAAGCGATCGTCCTCGAACAGCGTCCGCAGCGCGGGCGAGCGCCGGGCGAAGTCGAGGATGCGGCACGGGTACCGGTCGCCGGCCGCGGTCGCGGCCCACCACGACGTGCCGTCGTCCGGGACGGCGTCGGCGACGGCGCGGGTGAGGTCGGCGTCGACTGCGTCCATCTCGGCGGCGGTGAACACGTCCGTGAGCAGGACGAACCCGGCCTCGGCGAGGAACTGCGCGGCCTCGGCCGTGCGCTCCCCGAGGCAGAAGGACTGGTGGAGATCGAGGGGGCCGCCGGCGGGTCCGCGGAGCACGACGTCGCCGGTCCGGTACACCGCCCGCCCGTCGAGCACGGAGCGCAGCACCGGATCCCAGCCGCAGAACGCCCAGTTCGCCTCGGGGGTGCCCGCGACCCGCGCGCCGATCACCAACCCGAGTGCGGTGCGCTCCTCGCACACCAGCTCCGCGAACGCGTCGCGGTCGATCCCGACGCGCAGCGCCGCGTGGTCGCCCGGCACCACCTCGATGCCGTCGACGCCGCGGCGCAGGGTGCGGACGACGCCGTCGACCTCGATCGCGATCGGCGGGAGCTCGAGCCGGGTGGCGTCATCGGCGGCGCGGGCGCCGTGGCGGACCTGCGCGTCGCACCAGTCGTCGGCCCAGAAGGTCGCGGGATCCACCGGGCCCGGCACGCCGACGTCCCGGATCCGGGTGTCGACGCGAGGTCGCTCGGTGTCGGCGATGGTCATGGTGCGCCCTCCACACCTCGGGTGCCGTCCGGCCGGGGGTGCCCGACCAGGGCGAGAAACCGGTCGGCGGTGGCGAGCAGCGTCCCACGTTCGGCGACCGCACCGGTCGCCGACGCGAACAAGCCGACGTCCTTCGCCATGATGGGTCCCACATGGTCGGCGATCGCGTCGAACGAGCCGAGGCCGACGAACACCTCGAGCGAGAAGCTCCGCCCGCTCCCCGAGCGCAGCGCCTCGGCCAGCTGCTCGGCGTCGAGCCCGAGCTCCCGCCCGGTGGCCATCGCGTCGTGCGCGAGCGCGAAGTGCGCGGCGACGAGCGCGTTGTTCATGAGCTTGGTGCGCAGGCCGCTCCCGAGCGGCCCCATGTGCAGCACCGTCTCGCCGTAGTGGTCGAGCACCGGACGCGCGCGCCTCACCGCGGCGACGTCACCGCCGAGGTACACGGTGAGGACGCCCGCCGCGGCCGCCGCGCCCCCGCCGCTCACGGGCGCATCGAGCACGTGCACTCCGCGCGCGGCGCCCGCGGCGGCCAGCTCCGTGCACTCGTCCGGGCCGATGGTCGAGTGCACCGCGAGGACGCTGCCCTCGGCCATGCCGGCGAGGACCCCGTCGGGACCGAGCACCACCGCGCGGACGGCGGCGCCGTCGGTGACGCAGATCCCCACGACATCGCTCGACCGCCCCAGCGTCACGAGGTCGGCGGCGACCGCGACCCGGCCGGCGAACGGATCGAGCGCAGCGGAGCGACGGGCCCAGAGCGTGGTGGGCACCCCGCAGTCGACGAGACGCTGCGCCATCCCACCGCCCTGACTCCCGAGTCCGACGAACCCGGCGCGGAGTGGCTCGGCGGAGGACATCACCGCATTCAAGCCGCGCCCGGACCGCGCGATCGACCGGGTCGGCCCCGGTCGTCAGTCGACGGCATCGAGCTCGGCGCGCAGCGCAGGCGGGACGGGGAGCTGGGCCCACTCGACGTCGGCCCGGATCTCGCCGGGCTCCCGCGCCCCGACGACCACGGCGCTGACCGCCGGATGGCGCAGCGCGAAGTCGAGCGCGGCCGCCGGGAGCGGCACCCCGTGGTGGCCGCACGCCTCGCGGAGGCGTGCGGTCCGGTCCAGGACCGCGGTCGACGCGGGCTCGTAGTCGAACGTCGCCCGGGCCTCGTCGGTCGCGAGCACGCCGCTGTTGAACACGCCGCCGAGCAGGACGCCCACCCCGCGTGCGGCGCACTCGTCGAGGAACGGTCCGCCGCTGCGATCGAGCAGCGAGTACCGGCCCGCGAGCAGCACACAGTCGAGGTCGACGCCGGCCACGAACCGTCCCAACATCTCGTGCTGGTTCATCCCCGCGCCGATCGCGCGGACGACGCCCTGCTCGCGCAGCTCGACCAGCGCGGGGAACGCGCCGGCGAGCGCGTCGGCCTCGTGGTCGTCGGGATCGTGGACGAGCACGACGTCGAGCCGGTCCAGCCCGAGCCGCTCCAGGCTCGCCTCGATGGAACGCAGCACGCCGTCGCGGGAGTAGTCGAAGCGCGGCGCCAGCCCGGGAGGCACCTGGAAGATGCCCGGATCGAAGTCGGGATCGGGCTCCAGGAGGCGTCCGACCTTCGACGACAGCACGAACTCGTCGCGCGGGTGGTCCCGGAGGACCTCGCCCATGCGGCGCTCGGACAGACCGTGGCCGTAGAACGGCGCGGTGTCGAAGCAGCGGATGCCCGACTCCCACGCCGCCGCGACCGTCGCCGCCGCGTCGCTGTCCGGGAGCTCCATGAACATGTTGCCGAGCGGCGCACCACCGAGCCCGACCCGCGTCACGGTCACGCCGCGCCGGCCGAGCGGCGCGGTCGGGAGCGTCACCGCCACTCCGAGCCGCTCGGGAAGGTCAGTGCGTCGATCGACGCGGGGTGCAGGTCGGCCGAGTACCCCGGCGCGTCGGGCACGACGTAGCGACCGTCCCGCACGAGCGCCGGGTGCACGAAGTGCTCGTGCAGGTGGTCGGCGAACTCGGTGGTGCGGTCGTCGAGCGAACCCGAGACGCACACGTAGTCGACGATCGAGAGGTGCTGCACGTATTCGCACAGCGCGAGGCCACCGGCGTGGGGGCACACGGGGACACCGAACTTCGCCGCGAGGAGGAGCACGGCGAGGACCTCGTTCACGCCACCGAGCCGGCAGGCGTCGATCTGGCAGTAGTCGATGGCCTCCGCCTGGAGCAGCTGCTTGAACACGACCCGGTTCATGGCGTGCTCGCCGGTCGCGACCCCGACCGGCGCCACCGCGCGTCGGATCGCAGCGTGCCCGAGGACATCGTCCGGGCTCGTCGGCTCCTCGATCCACCGCAGCCCGAACGGCTCGAGGTGGCGCATCCACTCGATCGCCTGCCCGACGTCCCAGACCTGGTTCGCGTCGGCCATCAGCGGGAGGTCGCCGATCTCCTCCCGCATCAGCTCGCACCGCCGCACGTCGGAGGCGACGTCGACACCGACCTTGGTCTTGAAGCAGCTCCAGCCGTCGGCCAGGGCGGCGCGCGTGAGGTCACGCACCTTGTCCTCGGGGTAGCCGAGCCAGCCGGCCGAGGTGAGGTACGCGGGATACCCGTCGCGTCGCAACTCCGCGACGCGCGCCGCGCGCGTCGGCGCGAGCCCGCGGACGAGATCGAGGGCCTCGTCACGGTCCAGGACGTCGGTGAGGTACCGGAAGTCGACGAGCCCCACGAGCTCCTCGGGCGTCAGGTCGGCGAGCAGCTGCCAGAGCGGCTTGCCCGCCGTCTTGGCCGCGAGGTCCCACACCGCGTTCACGAGCGCGGCCGTCGCGAGGTGGATGACCCCCTTCTCCGGACCGAGCCAGCGCAGCTGGCTGTGGTTCGTCAGCCGGCGCCAGAGGCCCGCCGAGTCGGCGAGGAGGCCGTCGACGTCCAGACCGACGACGACCGGCGCGAGCAGCTGGATCGCAGCGCAGCAGAGATCGTTCCCGGCCCCGATCGTGAACGTCATCCCGACGCCCTCGTGCTCGCCGTCGGTCTCGAGGAACACGTAGGCGCCGGAGTAGTCCGGGTCGGTGTGCACCGCGTCGGACCCGGCGAGGGTGCGCGAGGTCGGGGCCCGTACGTCGAGGGTGCGTACCCCGGTGATCCGCGTCATGGGCCGGAGCGTAAGCAGCCGCCCACGCGGCGCGCCATGATGACCGTTCGCCGAGGACGAAGGGGGCACGATGCCGCAGCGGGTGGTCGTGGTGACGGGCGCGCGCGGTGGCATCGGCACCGCCATCGCGGAGGCGTTCGTCGCGCTCGGCGACACGGTGGTCGGCCTCGATCTCCTCGACGGGTTCGACGTCACCGATCCGCAGGCGTGCACCGACACCGCCGCGCGCGTGACCGCGGAGCACGGCCCCGTCGACGTGCTGTGCAACAACGCGGGGATCGCGGCCGTCGGCGACGTCGTGACCTCCACGCCCGAGGAGTGGGAACGCGTCTTCGCGGTCAACGTCTTCGGCGTCGCGAACATGAGCCGCGCGTTCCTGCCCACGATGCGCGCCGCAGGCCGCGGCGCGATCGTCAACACCTGTTCCGTCGTCGCGTCCGTCGGGCTCGTCGACCGCGCGGTCTACGGCGCGTCGAAGGGGGCGGTGCTCGCGCTCACCAAGGCGATGGCGGCCGACGAGATCGCGCACGGCATCCGCGTCAACTGCGTGTCGCCGGGCACGGTGTGGAGTCCGTGGGTGGAGCGCCTGGTGCAGACCACCCCGGAACCGGGTGCCGCCGTGGAGGCGCTGCGCCGGAGGCAGCCGCTCGGGCGCATGGTGTCGTGCGAGGAGGTCGCGGCCGCGGTGGTGTACCTCGCGTCGGAGAGCACCTTCACCTCCGGGGCCGACTTCCTCCTCGACGGCGCCATCACCGGGGTGCGGATCGTCGGCACGTGAGGTCCGGCGATCCGTTGCGGGTGGCCCTGGTGGGTGGACCGATGTACGACCACCTCTACGCGCGACTGCGCGATGCGCCGGTCGAGATCGTCCTGCACGCGGACCATCCGACGTTGAACCGGCGCGTCGCCGAGCTCCTCGGCGCGGGCGAGCGCATCGACGTGCTCGCGACCCACTCCAAGTACGCGCCGTCGCAACGGGACTGGCTGCGTCCGCTCGACGAGCTGCTCCCGCCGACGGTCCTCGCACCCCTCGCGCCGCGTGCGGTCGACCGGTGCCGCTTCGAGGGGTCGCTGCTGTGCGCGCCGCGCCTGGTCGACGTGCGGGTGCTCTGGACCCGCACGGATCGCGTCGCCACGACGCCCGACACGTGGGAGGAGCTGCTCGCGAGCGGGACGGTCTTCGGGTTCCCCGGACGCGAGTCGGGTCTGTTCGGCACGTTCTTCGAGCTCGTCGTCGGCGCCGGCGGCGCGCTGTTCGACGCCGACCTCCGGCCCACCATGGCCACGCCGGAGGCCGAATGGGCGATCGACACGCTCGTGCGCCTCGCGGCGCGTGCGCCCGCCGACCTCCCGGAGTGGCACTACGACGGCGTCGACGCCGCGCTGCTCGACGGCCGCGTCGACTCGGCGGCGGCCTGGCCGGGCGGCTGGGGCGCGATCCGTTCGTCCGCCGCCGCCGATCGGCTCCGCCCGTCGCTGTACCCGGCGGGCACCGACCGACGCGTGTCGTACTCCGGCGTCCACGCCTGGGCGATCCCGACGACCTGCGGCGACCTCGACGGCGCGGTGGCGCTGGTCACCGACCTGCTCGGCCGCGAGGCGCAGACCCTCGACGCCGCGGGCGGCAGCATGTGCGCCCACATGGACGCGCTCGCGGCGGTCGTGCCCGAGAACGACACCGACCGACAGCGCCTCGCCATCACCCGCACCACGATCGAGACCGCGATGATCACCTACCCGCCGTTGGTGCGGTTCCCGGAGATCGAGGACGCGGGGTGGTCGTCGATCCGCGACGCGCTGACCGGCCGGGCCACGCCGGGGGACGCGGCGGAGGCCATCCAGGCGGCGGCCCGGACCGTGCTCGGCTGAGCGCATAGGTTGCGCGCATGCAGACCTCCCACGAGCCCACCGAGCAGGGCGTCGCCATCGTCACCGGCTGCTCCACCGGCATCGGCTTCGCCACCGCGCTCCGACTCGCGCGTGAGGGCTGCCGGGTCCACGCCACCGTGCGATCGGAGGCATCCGGCGGCGCGCTGGTCGAGGCGGCGGGCGACCTCCCGCTCTCGCTGCTGATCGTCGACGTCGACGACGACGCGTCGGTCGCCCGTGGGATCGCATCGGTGATCGACGCCGAAGGGCGCGTCGACGTTCTCGTCAACAACGCCGGGGTCGCGTTCGGCGGCGACATCGAGGCCACGCCGCTGGAGACGTTCCAATCGGTGATGAACACCAACGCCTGGGGCACACTCCGGTGCATCCAGGCGGTGCTGCCGACCATGCGCGTGCAGGGCTCCGGCTGCATCGCCAACATCACGTCGATCGCGGGCCGGATCGCCGCCGCCGGTCAGGGCGCCTACGCCGCGTCGAAGTTCGCGACCGAAGCCATGAGCGAGGTGCTCGCCACCGAGGTGGCCCCGTTCGGCATCCGGGTCGCCATCATCGAACCCGGGGTCGTGGTCACGCCCATCTTCGATAAGGCGATGGAGCGGCCGATCGACTTCGAGTCGCCGTACTTCTCGATCACGTTCCGCACCTCCCGGCTCCTCATGGCCGGCCTCGCCAATCCGTCGACCCCCGACGACGTCGCCGACGTGGTCTGGCGGGCGATCACGACCGATGCGCCGGTACTGCGCCATCCGGTCGGCGTCGACGCGACCACGCTGGCCGACCAACGCGCCGCCCTGACCGACGAGGCGTGGATCGAGGGGCTCAGCACCCCCGACGACGCCGCCTGGCGGGCCCACATGGTCGAGTGGGCCGCCACCGAGGTGCCACCGCAGTAGCCCGCCGCTGCCGTGCGGCTCAGCCGTTCGTGGCCACGGGCGCCGACTCCGGTGTCGGCTGCGGTCTCGACGTCGGCGTCGGCCTCGACGTCGATGTCGACGTCGACGTCGACGAGAACGCGCGGGTCAGGACGATGCCGACCACGATCAACGTGATGCCCAGCCACTCGGGCGTGCCGTCCACCGACAACGCGATGATGCCGGTGATGGTGATCCACGGCGTCACCGTCGCGAGGAAGTCCTGGACGGTCGGCGCCTGCTTCCGCCCCTCGCGGATCGCGTCGAGGCGGTTGGGGTACCAGATCGTGAACTGCCCGGCGATGATCAGCGGCAGCGTCTGGATGATCCACCCCGTCCAGATGTTGTTCGCGTCGCGCAGCACCGCGTCGCCCACGAATCCCGAGGCGGCCTCGATGGCGAACGCGACGACCCAGACCCAGGTGATCAGGTAGTTGACGCGGAGGAACTCGGGCTCGTGCCAGTACTCCGCCGGCACGTCCTCCCGTGCGTACTGCAGGGTGAACGGCATCCGCAGGACCACGGAGCCGAAGGCGATCGCGAAGACCGCGACGTTGGCGACCTCACCGCCCCACAGCTCCAGCCAGGTGCGGGTCCCGGGCGAGGCGAACGCGACGATCACCGCGAGCCCGGCGAAGTAGACGACGTCGGCGTACTCGAGCAGCTTCGGTGTCCCCCCTCGGATCCAGTTCAGCGAGAGGATGATCACGGCGAGTCCGAGCGCCACCGCGGCCGACAGCTCCAACCGGTTCGGGCCTTCGACGACGGAGTAGAGGATCCACGGCGACAGCCCGACCAACGGGTTGCCGAGGATCTTGGCGAGCAGCGACGGCTCGGGCGCGCCGGGCTCGGGGGCCGGCGCCGAAGCAGGCGCGTGCGCGGACGTGAGCGAGTCGGTGTGCGGCATGCACTGCGCCTTCGAGCCGGGATCGGGGCGGGTCCCGGCTGCATCGACCCACGGGCGGGGGCGCTTGAGCCCTAGCCCTGCGGTTCGAACGGGTCCCGCGTCTCGACCAGGCCCGGATCACCGGAATCGGGGGACGTCGAGTGGGGCGGCGCGACGGGCGGTGAGACCGACGACGGCACCGTGGTGGAGGTGGGGCCGCCTGCGTTCGGCGTCGAGGTCGACGGCCCGGTCGCCCCGCTCCCACCGCTCGAACAGGCACCGACGAGCGTCGCGACGGCGAGGAGCACCACGGGGAGACCGACACGCCGAAGCATCGCCCCAGGTTAGGGAGCGCGGCGCCGGGGTGTAACCGGGGGCGGCGTCGGGCAGACCCGGGGCCCCGGGCGACCGCCGCCCGCCGTCGAGAGGAGCCGACCGCGAGCCGCCTCACCTACGTGACCGACGAGGCCCCCGGATTCCGGCGCCGGCGCGCCGGCACGGGCTTCACCTACCTCGACCGGAGCGGGAAGCGCATCACGAACGCGAAGCAGATCGACCGGATCCACGCGCTCGCGATCCCACCCGCGTGGACCGAGGTCTGGATCTGCCCCGACGCCGACGGACACCTCCAGGCGACGGGACGCGACGCGCGCGGCCGCAAGCAGTACCGGTACCACCCGGACTGGCGCGTGCAGCAGGAGGAGGACAAGTACAGCCGCCTGATCGACTTCGCCGCCGCGCTGCCCGTCATCCGCAAGCAGGTCGCGCAGGACTACCGGCTCCCCGGGATCCCGCGCGCGAAGGTCCTCGCAGCGGTGGTGCACCTCCTCGAGAGCTCGTTGATCCGCGTCGGCAACGACGAGTACGCCAAGACGAACGGCTCGTTCGGTCTCACCACCCTGCGGGACCGGCACGTGAAATTCGAGGCCGGCGACCTGCGCTTCTCGTTCTCGGGCAAGAGCGGGAAGGACCACGAGATCACCGTGCACGATCCGCGCACCGCGCGCATCGTGCGCTCGTGCCGGGACATCCCGGGCCAACGCCTCTTCCAGTACCTCGACGCCGACGGCACGCGCGGCGCCGTCGACTCGACCGACGTCAACGAGTACCTACGGGCGACCACCGGCTCGGAGTTCACCGCCAAGGACTTCCGCACGTGGATCGGCACCCTGCTCGCGGCGGTCGCCCTCGAGGCCCTCGACGTCCCCGAGTCCGACGCCGAGGGCCGTCGCAACGCCACGATGGCGATCACCGCGGTGTCGAAGCGCCTCGGCAACACGCCGACGGTCGCCCGCAACTCCTACGTGCACCCCGACATCGTGGACCTCTACCTCGACGGGCGGCTGAGCGAGATCTGGCACCGCCGACCCGCGCGCGACAGCCGGTACTTCCTCGCCGAGGAGAAGCGACTCGTCGCGGTCCTGCGCAGCGCGCACCGGACCCAGGCCCGCCACCGCGCCCCCACCGAGCGGTCGAAGCAGGCGGCCTGAGCCCCGGCGGGGGCGGACCTGTCATCCTGTCGGGCTTGTCGCCCGACTCCGCCCCGTCCGCATGACCGCAGCCGACACCGACGCCGACGCCGACGCCGACACGCTCGTCGCACTGCTCGACCGTCGTGCCGAGGACGACACGACCGGGCTCCTCGTCGACGGCGCGAGCTGGACGTGGCGCGCCCTCGTCGCCGAGAGCGAGCAGTGGGCGGCGGCGCTGGCGACCGTGCGCCCCGACACCGGCCCGTTCCACGTCGGGGTGCTGCTGGGCAACCGGCCCGAGTACCTCGCCGCCCTCTTCGGCGCGGCGCGGGTCGGCGCGGTGCTCGTCGGGATCAACGAGACGCGTCGCGGCGAGGAGCTCGCACGCGACATCCGGCACACCGACTGTGTCATCGTGCTCACCGACGCCGACCACGCACCCCTGCTCGCCGGGCTCGACCTCGGTGCCACCGCGGTCGTCGACGTCGCCGGAGACCCGTGGCGCAACCTGCTCGCCACCGCGCCGGCACCCACCCTCCCGACCGTGCGCGCGACAGACGTGCTGCTCCTGATCTTCACGTCCGGCTCCACCGGTGCGCCGAAGGCGGTACAGCTCTCGCACGGTCGCGCCTGCCGGGTCGCCAACGCGGCCCGGTGGTTCGGCGCCGACGACGTCCTCTACTGCGCGATGCCGCTGTTCCACGGCAACGCGCTCAACGCCGTCGTCTTCCCCGCGCTGGCCACCGGCGCGACGATCGCACTGCGCGAACGGTTCTCCGCGTCGCAGTTCATGCCGGACGTACGCCGGTACGGCGCGACGTTCTTCAGCACCGTGGGTCGCGCGCTCGCGTACATCCTCGCGACTCCCGCCGGTCCCGATGACCGCGACCACCGGGTCAAGTTCGCGCTCGCGCCGGAGTCCTCACCGCGCGACCTGCGTGCGTGCAAGGAGCGCTTCGGGATCCTCTGCGTCGCCGGCTACGGGTCCAGCGAGAACGTGATCATCATGGAGCCGCGTGCCGGGCTCCCCAAGGACGCCCTCGGTGTGCCACAGACCGGCATCGACGCCGCCGTCGTCGACCCCGAGACGGGCGTCGAGCGGGCCCGGGCCCGGTTCGACGCCGACGGACGGCTCCTGAACGGGGCCGAGGCGATCGGCGAGATCGTCGGACGGAACGTCGTCGACCGGTTCGAGGGCTACTACCGCAATCCCGAGGCCGAGGCCGAGCGGACCCGGCACGGCTGGTACTGGTCGGGCGACCTCGGCTACGTCGACGACGACGGCGTCTTCTACTTCGCCGGGCGCGCCGGCGAGTGGCTGCGCGTCGACTCCGAGAACTTCGCCACCGCGCCGGTCGAGCGGATCCTCGCCCGGTTCCCCGGCGCGAGTGGCGTCGCGGTCTATCCCGTCCCCGACGAGCGCACCGCCGACGACCAGGTGATGGCCGCGGTCGAGCTCGACGCCGGGACCGACTTCGATCCCGACGCGTTCGGCCGGTTCCTCGCCTCCCAGCCCGACCTCGGCACGAAGTGGGCCCCGCGCTACGTGCGCGTCACGACGCTCCCGGTCGGCGCCACCAACAAGATCGACAAGCGTCCGCTCCGGGCCGAGCGGTGGTCGACCGGCGATCCCGTCTTCTGGCGCCCGGGCGCGGACCTCACCTACCGGCGCCTGACCCCGGACGACGTCACCGCACTCGAGGCCCGCTTCCACGAGTTCGGACGCGCCGACGCGATCACGCGTCCCTGAGCGGGCTGCGCCGCTAGTCTCCGGCATCCGCATCCTCTCGGTCGCCGACCTCCACTACCAGCTGCGCCAGCTCGACTGGGTCGCGTCCGCAGCGGCCGACTTCGATCTCGTCGTGCTCGCCGGCGACCTGCTCGACATCTCCTCGATCGTCGAACCCGACGCCCAGATCGCGGTCGTGCACGAGTACCTCCGTCGGCTCGCCGCGGTCACGACCGTCGTCGTGTGCTCGGGCAACCACGACCTCGACGCCGAGAACGCGCACGGCGAACGCGTCGCCGCCTGGCTCGATCCGGCCCGGGCTGCCGGCGTGTTCGTCGACGGCACGTCGTTCGGCACGCCGCGCGAGCTCGTCACCGTCTGCCCGTGGTGGGACGGTCCCCGCACCCGCGACGACGTCGAGGTCCAGCTCGCGGCCGACGCCGCGGTGCTCGACGGCCGGCGCTGGATCTGGGCGTACCACGCACCGCCGGACGCGTCGCCGACGAGCTGGACCGGCAAGCGTCACTACGGCGACGAGGCGCTCGGCGCCTGGATCGGGCGCTTCTCGCCCGATCTGGTCCTGTGCGGCCACGTCCACCAGTCGCCGTTCGAGACCCCCGGTGGATGGATGGACCGCATCGGCCGCACCGTCGTGGTCAACGCCGGTCGCCAGCCCGGTCCCGAGCCCACCCGCATCGAGATCGACACCGACGCCGATCTCGCGGCGTGGGTGTCGTACCTCGGGTTCGACGAGCGTCCGCTCGCCGCGTCCTGACGCGGCGCTAGTACTCGGGCTCCGGATCCCGTTCGGAACCGAGCTGCCGGCGCGCTCCGGGATCACGGGCGAGCGTGTCGAGGACCACGTCGATCATGCCCAGCCCGCCGCCCTGGTCCGCGTACTGCCGACGGAGGTCGACGAGGTAGCTCGTCATCACCTGCACCCGGCCGGCGAGCAGCCGGGCGAGCGCGAGCGCGAGGGCGGGCTCGGTGTCGAGCAGCGCGCGGGCATCGTCGAGCACCCCCACCACCGACGGCGCGATCGCGATCACGTCGGCCGTCGCGGGCACGCCGAGCAGCAGGGACATCTCGCCGACGCATGCGCCCCGTTCGGTCACGGTCGCGACCGTCGTGCCCGCCTTGTCGATGCGCAGGCTGCCGTCGAGCAGCACGAGGAGCGAGTCGACCCGTTCGCCGTCGGTGAGCACGACCTCGTCGGCGGCGAACGTCCGGCGCGGCGCGGCGGTCACGAGCGCGAGCAGCTCCTGCATCGGCGCAGCATCGCACGGCGCCCGCCGGTGCGGATCGGAAGCGTCAGATGCGCGTCAGACGGGTGCTGTGGCGCGCGCCGCCGCGAGCGCGGTGGACCACCACACGAGGTCGTCCGCCAGCAGCTCGAGGCGCGGCGTCAACGGTGCGAGCGCGGTCGCGGCGTCGGCGCCCTCGCGCAGGATCGGGATCAGGACGTCGGGGAGGATGTGCACGGCGTGCCGCAGCGGCGCCATCTCGAACTCCACCGCCACCGTGCGCAGCTGCTCGACGGCACGCGCCCCGCCCACGTTGCCCCACCCGACGAAGCTGATCGGCTTGCGGTTCCACTCGGGGAACGTCCAGTCCATCGCGTTCTTGAGCACCGCGGGATAGCCGTGGTTGTACTCGGCGGTCAGCACCACGAACCCGTCGGCCCGGTCGATCGTCTCGCCGAAGCGCGCGACCTCGGCGTTCGGGTAGTCCCGGCCGCGCCGGACCGGCGAGATCCCCTCGAAGAACGGCAGCGGGTGGTCGCGCAGGTCCACCGGCTCGACCTGCATGTCGTCGCGGCGACCGAGCTCACCGAGCACCCACCCGGCCACCTTCTCGCTGAAGCGACCGTCCCGGGTGGTCCCGGTGATGACCTCGATGTGCATGACGCGAGCCTCCGGCGGAGCGGGCGGACCCGGGTTCGAACGGCGGGCAACCGGTCGGTGTTCCCGCGATCTGCGTACGATCACCCCGCGTGTCCGACCTGCACACCGCACCCGACCCGCTCGTGGTCGTGATGGGGGTCGCGGGCTCGGGCAAGTCGACCGTCGGCGAGCTCGTCGCCGCCCGGCTCCACGTGCCGTTCCTCGACGGCGACGACTTCCACGAACGCGCCAGCATCGAGCGGATGCGGGCCGGCGTCCCGCTCGACGACGCCGCCCGCGGGCCGTGGCTGGACCGGCTCCACGAGGCGCTGGCAGCCCACCGCGACCGCGGCGCGGTGCTGGCGTCCTCGGCCCTCACCGTGGCCTACCGCGTCCGCCTGGCGCGCGGCCTCGACGTCCGCTTCGTGCTGCTCGACGTGCCGTCGTCGGTGCTCGAGGACCGGCTGCGCCGGCGCTCCGGCCACTTCGCGGGCGCCGACCTCCTCGCCTCGCAGCTCGCGACCCTCGAGCGCGGACCGGACATCGTGGCGATCGACGCCGACCGGCCGACCCCCGAGGTCGCGGCGGCGGTCGTGGCCGTGGTCGCGGGGCCGCGCCCCTAGGGTCGGGTCCGACGGCGGGCGAGCGCGGGAGGCGACGGCATGGTGGTGGTGTTGGTGGCGCTGCCGCTCGTGGCGCTCGGCATCGCCGCGGTGCTCGCCCTGGTCTCGGTCCGGCGCAGCACGCTCCGGATCACCGCCGACGGCGTCGAGTACCGCAACTACCCGCAGGCGACCCAGGTCGTGCCCCTGGGACGCGTCCAGCGGTTCGAGGACGCCGTGGCGGTCGGCAACTTCGGGAGCCTCCGACCCGCGACGGCGGTGCTCGTGCTCACCGACGGGTCGCGCCTGCCGGTCCGGAGCCTGTCGGATCCTGACGCGGGCGTCGGCGTCGACGCGCTGAACGCGCGCGTCGCCGCGCTGCGCGACCGGCGCTGACACGGGCGGCGCCGGGCCGGTGACCTCGGCATCCGAGCACCTATCGTGCGCGGATGGAACGTGCGGACGTCGCCGTCGTCGGCGGGGGAATCGTCGGGCTCGCGACCGCGCGGGCCATCCTGCGCGCCGAGCCGTCGCGATCCGTCGTGATCGTCGAGAAGGAGGCCACGGTCGGCGCGCACCAGAGCGGCCGCAACTCCGGCGTCATCCATGCCGGCGTCTATTACAAGCCCGGATCGGAGAAGGCCCGCATGTGCACCGCGGGCCGCCTGTCGATGGTCGAGTACTGCCGCGAGCACGGAATCGACCATGCGGTCACCGGCAAGGTCGTGGTCGCGGCCGACGAGGTCGACCGCGGCCGGCTCGCGGAGCTCGAGCGCCGATGCGCGGCGAACGGCGTGCGCACGGACCTGATCGGACCGGCGCAGCTGCGAGAGCTCGAGCCGCACGTCGCCGGTGTCGCCGCCCTGCACGTCCACGACACGGGGATCGTCGACTACGCCGACGTCTGCCGGTCGCTCGCCGACGAGATCGGACGTGCCGGAGCACGCCTGCACCTCGGATCGAGCCTCGTCGGCGCCCGGGAGACGTCCGGTGGGATCGTGGTCGAGACCTCCACCGGCGCGATCGAGGCGCGGCGGGTGGTCACCTGCGCCGGCCTCCACG
>JADMIO011356691.1_pt1 | contig 47133 bp, 34 predicted proteins | sample 8958161 | NCBI WGS metagenome assembly JADMIO01 (sample SAMN16585339, study PRJNA669376) | soil metagenome | isolation source: Crop rotation soil | place: USA: Cullars Rotation, Alabama | collected 2011
GATGAAGCCCGCGATGCCGGTGGTGGCCGCGAAGCCTGCCATGCCGGTCGTGACGATGAAGCCGGGCACCACCGTCGCCGCGAAGCCGGTCATGCCGGTCGTGACGATGAAGCCGGGCACGACGGTGGCTACCAGGCCTGCGCTCTCGACTGGCCCGGTGGTCTGGATGAAGCCCGCCGCTCCGGTGGTGGGCAAGCCGGTCGTGCCGCCGATGGTCGCCGGGAAGCCGGTGCTGCCCGTCGTGAAGCTGCCGGCTCCGGCTCCGCCCATCGTGGCGCCGAACGGCCGCGTCCAGATCAATGACGCGGCGGTTGCGGCCGCGGCGGCTCGTCGGGCTGCCGAGGTTCGCGCCCAGGCCGACGCCGACAAGCGGGCTGCCGAAGCTCGCGCCAAGCTGGACGCCGACAAGCGCGCGGCCGACATCCGTGCCCAGGCGGAGGCCGACAAGCGTGCCGCCGAGGCTCGCGCCAAGGCCGATGCCGACAAGCGGGCTGCGGAGCTGGCTGCTCGCGCCAAGGCCGATGCCGACAAGCGGGCTGCGGAGCTGGCTGCTCGCGCCAAGGCCGATGCCGACAAGCGCGCCGCCGAGGCTCGGATCAAGGCGGAGGCCGACAAGCGTGCGGCGGAGATGGCTGCCCGCGCCAAGGCGGAGGCGGACAAGCGCGCCGAGCTGGCCGCGCGTGCCAAGGCGGAGGCCGACAAGCGTGCGGCCGAGGTCGCGGCTCGTGCCAAGGCGGAGGCTGACAAGCGTGCGGCCGAGGTCGCGGCTCGTGCCAAGGCCGAGGCCGAGCGTCAGGCCGCGATCGACGCGGCGCACGCCAAGGCGGATGCCGAGCGCCGCGCGGCGGTGGCGAAGGCCAAGGCCGAGTCGGACAAGCGGATCGCCGAGATCGCGGCGCGCGCCCAGGCCGACGCCGATCGGCATGTCGCCGAGGCCAAGGCCCGCGCGGAAGCTGACAAGCGCGCCGCCGAGGCACGCGCCAAGGCCGAGGCCGACAAGAAGATCGCTGATGCCCGCGCCCAGGCGGAGGCCGCGCAGCGCGCCGCCGACGCCCGCGCCAAGGTCGAGGCCGACAAGCGGGCCGCCGACGCTCGTGCCAAGGCGGAGGCCGACCAGCGCCTCGCCGACGCCCGCGCCAAGGCGGACGCCGAGAAGCGCGCCGCCGAGGCTCGCGCCAAGGTCGAGGCCGACAAGCGGGCCGCCGCTGAAGGCGCCCGTGCTCAGGCAGCGCTGTTGATGGCCGAGGCTCGCGCCAAGGTCGAGGCGGATCGGATCGCCGCGGCCGAGGAGCTCCGCATCGAGAACGAGCGCAAGCTCGCCGAGGCGAAGGTCAAGGCCAAGGCGGACGCCGCCGAGCGCGCCAAGCAGGAGCGCGCCGAGGCCAAGGCCAGGGCGGAGGCCGACAAGCGCGCCGCCGCCGAGCTGGCTGCGGCCGAGAAGGCCCAGAAGCTCGCCGACGCCAAGGCCAAGAAGGAAGCCGACAAGCTGGCGGCCGAGGAGCGGGCGCAGGCCAAGGCCGACGAGGAGAAGGCGGCCGAGGAGGCCAAGGCCGACGAGGAGAAGGCTGCGGCGCAGGCCAAAGCCGACGAGAAGGCGGAGAAGCTCGCCGAGGCCAAGGCCAAGAAGGACGCCGACAAGCGCGCGACGGACGCCAAGACGGCTGCCGACCAGGCCGACAGCGAGCGCAAGCTGGCCGAGGCCAAGGCGCGGGTCGAGATCGAGCGCCGGGCCGCCGACGCCGCCGCCAAGGCCAAGAACGACCAGCTGGCCGAGACCGCAGCGACCGCCAAGGCCGACAAGAAGAAGGTCAAGCTGCGGCACGTCGAGTTCTCGGACTTCGGCGACGCGTCGCGCATCACCATCGACCTGTCGGGCAACGCGGAGTTCGAGGTCATTCCGCAGTCGAACCGGCTGCGCGCGGTCCTGCGCATGACCAACGTCGAGCTGCCGCGCGAGCTCGAGCAGACCCTCGACACCAGCGACTACGGCAGCCCGGTGCGCGCGGTCTCGACCTTCCCCGACCCCGAGCTGGCCGGCGCCGTGCGCGTCGTCGTCGAGCTCGCCACGCCCGTCAAGCACGCGGTGCAGCGCGAGGGCTCGAGCCTCGTGTTCAGCTTCGAGAAGCCCGACGGCGCGTGGTCGCCTGCGGCCAGCGGCCCCAAGGTCTCGTCGGTGCCGCCGCAGCGCGTCTCGTCGTACACGGTCAACGCCGACGTGTCGGGCTCGACCATCGCCCAGTCGCGCAACCAGCGCCGCGGCTTCAGCGGCCGCCGCATCGACCTCGACTTCAAGGACGCCGACATCCACAACGTCATGCGCGCCCTCAGCGAGGCGGTCGGCCAGAACATCATCGTGCCGGACGACGTCAAGGCGACGGTCACGGTGCGCATGGCCGACGTGCCCTGGGATCAGGCGCTCGACGTCATCCTGCGGTCCAAGGGCCTCGAGTGGAAGCGCGAGGGCCGCACGCTCATCCGCGTGCTGACCGCCGCGCAGGCCGAGAAGGAGAAGGCCGACGCGGACGCCGAGGCTGCCCGCGGCCGCATCAACGAGCCGCTGGTCCCCGAGATCTTCACGCTGAACTACGCCAACGCGAAGGACCTGGTCGACAACCTCAAGGACCTGAAGTCCCCGCGCGGCAAGGACCTGGTCGTCGATGAGCGCACCAACTCGATCATCGTCACCGACATCCAGGAGACCCGCGACGCCATCCGCAACCTGCTCGCGTACCTCGACACCCAGACGCCGCAGGTGCTCATCGAGTCGCGCGTCGTCGAGGCGCGCTCGACCTTCACCCGCGAGCTCGGCGTGCAGTGGGGCGGCAACTTCCTCGCCTCGAACGCCAACGGCAACGGCACCGGCCTCCTGTTCCCGAGCACCGTGGGGATCGACGGCGCCAACGGCGGCGGCGACGACCGCGGAACCACGCTGGCGAACTCGGCGGGAGCGACCGCCAACCCGAACTTCGCGGTCAACCTGCCGGCCGGCATCACGCAGGGCGAGGGCGGTGGCATCGGCCTGACGCTCGGGTCGGTGGGCGGCAACTTCAACATCAACCTCCGCCTCAGCGCCCTCGAGGACACCGGCTCGGTGCGCATCGTGTCAGCGCCCAAGATCATGACGCTCGACAACCAGAAGGCGACCATCCAGCAGGGCGTCTCGATCCCGATCACCATCGTCGGTCCGCAGGGCGCGCAGACGCAGTTCGTGCCCGCCGACCTCGAGCTCGACGTGACCCCGCACGTGACCCGGGCCGACTGCTCGGTCGTCATGGACATCCTGGTGCGGAAGAACGAAGCCGACTTCAACAACCGCGGCGCCCGCGGTGACCCCTCGATCCTGCGCAAGGAGGCTCACACGAACCTCCTCGTGCGCGACGGCGACACGGCGGTCATCGGCGGCATCTATACCCGCCAGACCGGCCGCTCGCTCCACAAGGTGCCGTGGTTCGCGGACCTGCCGATCCTGGGCTACTTCTTCCGGCAGGAGCACACCAACGACGACCGCACCGAGGTGCTGATCTTCATCACGCCGCGCATCACGAACCGGGCCTTCCTGACCTGCACCGAGAACCAGGGCCCGGCTCGCCGCCGAGTTCGCTGACCTAGCCTAGCTTTCGACGGTTCCGCAGTGCTCGGCCGGGTTGACGCCCGGCCGAGTTTTTTTTGCCTACTTGGCGGGCGCCGCGGGCTTGGCGGCCTTGGCCGTCTTGCTCGCCTTGGCGGCCTTGGACGGAAGCACGCCGGGCTTCGTCTCCAGCCGGGCCAGCTCGAGCGCGAGCAGATCCACCGCGCGCGCGTGCAGCCGCGAGGCCCACGAGCGGGACAGCCCGAGCGTCTCGCCGGCGTCCTTCAGGGACATGTCCTCGAAGTAGTGCGCCTCGAGCATGCGCCGCTCCTTCTCGGGCAGCGCGGTCAGCGCGCGCCGCACGAGGCCCTGGCTCTCGGCTGCGGTGAGGAGCTTGGCCGCGTCGGGCTTGTCGTCCGCGATCTCGTGGCCGTGCTCCTGGTAGGCCTCGAGCGAGGTCACGAAGATGGCCGCGAGCCCGGCCAGCGACTCGGCGAGATCCTGGACCGGCTCGGGCGCTGGCCCACCGGCAGGTCCGCTGCTGGCGCGCCGCGCCGCCTCGCGCTCCGCCTGTTCGGCCAGGTACTCGTCGCCGCGGTCGCTGGCGGCGAGCTGCGCGCGATAGCGCTTGTACTCGGTGCGCGACAGCCAGCCCATGCGGCGCAGGCCGTCGCCGATGGCGCCGCGGATCCGGTAGTAGGCAAACGTCGAGAACTGGAAGCCCTGCTTGGGATCGAAGCGCTCGGCCGCCTCCAGGAGCCCCTGGGTCCCGAGCGACACCAGCTCGTCGAACTCCACCGTGGCCGGCAGGCCCTTGACGACCTTGGCCGCGATCCCCCGCACCAGGCCCATGTGGCCGTCCACCAGCACCCGCCGCGCTTCGGCCGAGCCCACGCTCGCAGCGTACGCGCGGGCTGCTTTCACGGTCAAGCGCCGGCCCCGGCGCGAACCGCCGCGCGCGCGACGATCAGGGTGCCATGCTAGCGTCCGGGCATGGCGGGGGACCTGTCGTTCTTCATCTCCTCGACGGTCGAGGACTTCGGCGACGTCCGCGAGTCGATCGCGAAACGGCTGCGCCGGCGCGGCTATGTGGTGCGGCTCAGCGAGGAGCCCGAGTTCCCGGTCGAGCCCGGCATGACCTCGCACGACGCCTGTCTGGCCGCGGTGCGCCAGGCCAACGTCTTCGTGCTCCTGGTCGGGCAGCGCTTCGGCGGCGAGTACCGCGAGCAGAACAAGTCGATCACCTGGCGCGAGTGGGAGGAGGCGCACGCGGCCGGCCTCGTCACCATCATCCTCATCCAGCGCGAGGCCAACGAGGTGGCGCGCGAGGTGTTCGTGCGGCGCAAGCAGCTGACCAGCAAGAAGGCCGGCACGCCGCGCGAGATCGACAAGATGCTGCGCGCCGAGTTCCCTGACAAGAAGCCGCTCGTGCACCGCGTGGTCGACGTCCAGCGCTTCATCGACAACATCCGCAAGGGCCACATCGACAACTGGATCCACGCCGACTGGCGCGGCACCGCCGACGAGGCCATGCACATCATCGACCATCGGCTGGGCGCCGCGTTCGTGGCGTTCCAGCACCGCCAGGACGAGGTGCGCGAGCTCGCGCGCCGGCGCCTGCGCAACGTCGAGGCCATCAACTACGTGGTCGGCGTCGCGGTCACGCTCATGACCCGGGTCAAGGCCAAGCCCGACGGCACCGAAGAGGCCATCGAGGCGCTGCTCCGCGCGGCCGCCAGCCGGCGCTCGGGCCTGTTCGACTACCGCGAGGACGAGCTCTTCAACCTGATGGTCTACCGCCGCAGCGGCGAGGCGCTGGTGGCCGGCCCCCGGGCCTGTCACGAGTCCATCGTCCAGCGCGGCCGGAGCTGGAAGCTCGGGGAGGGGCACATCGGCGCGGCGGTGAAGGCGAACTCGGTGCTGGTCACCGGGGACCTCCGGCACACCGACGCCTGGGCGCCGCGGCCCGAGACCGAGGCGGAGGACGCCCGCCAGTACGTCTCCGCCGTCACCGTGCCCCTGTACCTGCGCGGCCGGCTGTCCGAGCCCGACGGCGCCTTCATCGTGACCTCCAACCGGATCGATCACTTCCGCGACCTCGACCAGGCCGAAGTGTTGACAGCGGCGATCCTGGGCCGCATCATTTCGGGTATCTGGTGCGTGGGTGCCGACGGCACCCGGCCAGGGAGATCGCGAGGCAGCTGATGGCCCCAAAAAAAAGAGGCACGCTCAGGGGGCTGCAAGCCGAGTTCGACCCCATGCGCGAGAGCGTCGAGGTGGTCGAGCTCCTGCTGTCGGGGCGCGACGCCGAGGCCGCGCAGCACTTCGAGCGCGCCGAGCGTGATGCCCGGGCGGCGGCCGAGCGGCAGACGCCGCGCATCGTGATCTGGACCGGCGAGCCCGAGTCCGAAGAGTAAGTCCGGCCGGCGGGGCCGGAAAACAGCGGGAGCTGGAGCTAGGCGCTGGCGCGATCCTCGCGGCGACCGGCGACCCGCAGCAGCGCATCGCGCAGCGGCGCCAGGTTGATCGGCGCCGGCAGATTCGGGACCTCGCGCTTGCCTTCCGAGCCGAGGCGGGCGCGGACGGGCAGCGGGGGCGGCAGGTTCCGGGGCTCGCGAGGGGTGATCCGGTGGCCGTGCGGGGGCGTGGCCTGCGCGATGAACAGCGGCCGCTGATCGACCTCCTCGACCGGGTCGGCGGCGTGCAGCTGCTCGAGCGCCACTTCCAGCCGCCACTCCAGATCCTCGCGGCGAGCCGCCTCGATCCGCAGCTGGGCTTCGTACTGCTCGCGGATGATCTGCATCTCGTCCAGGGTGAACACCGACGCGGCGACCTTCGCGCTCTCGGCCAGCTGGCGGCACTGGTCCTGGATGCATTCGAGCTCTTCGAGAGACAGCGTGATCGTGAGCCGGGTCGACATCTGCGCTCCTGGGTTCGGGGGCGGTCCACGGCAATGCAGGCGCCGTGCCCAGGAAAATCAGCCCTCTAGCCTCGCGCAGCCCATGATATTTCAATGGGTTACAAGGCACAGCCGACGCTGGTTCGGTCAGCTGGCCACTCGAGTGGCTGGCTGCCGCTGCTGCCTTGGCCGCGATCACGGCACCAGATCGATCTCGCCGTGGGCGCGTGAGCGCGCCGAATGCGCCAGCGCGGTGATGGCCCGTCCCGCGCGGGCGGCGACCGTGACCAGGTCCTCGTACTGGTCGGAGGCGAACAGCCCGCTCTCGATCGCCACATAGAAGAGGCCGCGCACGTCGCGCACCGCGTCCTCCGCCTGCCGCAGGCGCCGGATGGCGTAACGCAGGTCGCTCTCGCGGAACGCCTCCGCCACCGCCGCCATCACCGAGGTCGCGGCCTGCCGCACCGCCGCGATCAAGATCGGGTCGCGTCGCATCGCCGCGCCGTCGGTCACGCCGTAGACGGCCCGCGCCAGCGCGCGCGCCTCGCGGTACGCCTCGACGTCTTCGAACCTCACCAGCGTCATCTCCTTCGTCACCGCCATCGTCGTCTCCTTGTCGGGGTTCTCGTCCGCGTTGCCGAACCATCGCCATCGCAAGCCGCGTGCCGTCGCGTGCGTCGCGCGATCTCGCGCGGTTGCCCCGAAGCGCGTTGACGAAGTGTCCGGCGGGCCGGCCACTTCCGGCCATCGTGTCCGGCCGGCCGGCCATTTCCGGCCACCCTGAAATCTGCAACTCCGCGAAGTCGCACGCGCGAGTCTTCGGCACGTCGGCTGCTCTACGCCGCGTCACGGGAGGCAACCACGCCACCGCTTACGGAGACGAAATCATGGGCAACCTGAAAGAGAAGCTGAAGGTGATCGCGCAGGCGGTCTCGACGATCGAAAAGCAGTTCGGCAAGGGCGCGATCATGCGGCTCGGAGGCGCCGACATGACGGGGATCGCGGTCATCCCGACGGGCTCGCTGGCGATCGATTGCGCGCTCGGCGTCGGCGGGCTGCCGCGCGGACGCGTGATCGAGATCTTCGGTCCCGAGTCGAGCGGCAAGACGACCGTGACCCTGCACGCGATCGCAGAGGCGCAGCGCGCGGGCGGCGTGTGCGCGTTCATCGACGCCGAGCACGCGCTCGACGTCACCTACGCGCGGCGCCTGGGCGTCAACGTCGACGATCTGCTCATCTCGCAGCCGGACTGCGGCGAGCAGGCGCTCGAGATCGCCGACACCTTGGTTCGCACCGGTGCGGTCGATCTGATCGTCGTCGATTCGGTCGCGGCGCTCACGCCTCGCGCAGAAATCGAGGGCGACATGGGCGATTCGCACATGGGCCTGCAGGCGCGTCTCATGAGCCAGGCCATGCGCAAGCTGACGGCGGTCACCGCGCGGCATCAAACGTCGGTCGTGTTCATCAACCAGCTGCGTGAAAAAATCGGGATCGTCTACGGCCCGCGCGAGACGACGACGGGCGGCAACGCGCTCAAGTTCTACTGCAGCGTGCGCCTCGACATCCGCAAGATCGGCGTCCTCAAGAACGGCGACGAGGTGATCGGCACCAAGACGCGCGTCAAGGTCGTCAAGAACAAGGTCGCGCCGCCCTTCCAGGAGGCCGAGTTCGAGATCCTCTACGGCATCGGCGTCAACAAGCTGGGCGAGATCATGGACCTCGGCGAGCGCGACGGACTCATCACCAAGCACGGGACGTTCTACTCGTATGACACCCACAAGATGGGGCAGGGCCGCGAGAAGGCCGCGACGTACCTGACCGAGCACCCGCACCTGGCAGAAGAGCTCCGCGGGAAGATCCTGGCCACGGCGCGGGTCAAGAGTGTGACCCCCGAATCGACGCCGCAGGTGCTGGCGGCGCGGCTCGCGGCGGCCACCAGCGTGGCGGGCGTCACGCTCGGCTCCAAGACCAGCAATGGCCACGTTTCCGGAGGCATGTGATGTACCCGTCGAATGGATCGCTGCTCGAGGAGATGGCCTACACGCGGGCCAAGCTGGCGCTGGTGCCGAACGACACCGACGCCGAGCAGGATGAGCTCCGGCGGCTCATGGATCAGCTGGTCGAGCGCATGGCGGTCACCGACCAGGAACGTGCGCAGATCCTCGATGATTGCGAGCGACGCGCGTTCATCCGGCTGTATGCGCGCGACCTCAAGCCGGAGTATGCGAAGGCGGCCGTCGCGCGCCGGGTGTGATCTTCGACCGTGACCCGGGGCGGCCAGGTGCGCTAGGTATGCGCCATGAGTCGTTACCTGATCACGGGCGGAGCCGGATTCCTGGGCATCAACCTGGTGCGGCACCTGCTCGCGAAGGGCCACGCCGTCACCACGCTGGATCTGCTCGAGTTCGACTATCCCGAGCGCGACCGGGTCCAGAGCGTGGTGGGCGACATCCGCAAGCCGGCGGACGTCGAGCGTGCGATGCAGGGGCTCGGGCGCGGCGACGTGGTCGTGCACACCGCCGCGGCCCTGCCGCTGTACAGCGATGCCGACATCCGGTCGACCGACATCGACGGCACGCGGCTCGTGGTCGAGACGGCGCATCGGGCCGGCGTCGAGCGCCTGGTGCACGTCTCGTCGACGGCGGTGTACGGCATTCCGGATCACCACCCGCTGCGCGAGGACGATCGGCTGGAGGGGGTGGGGCCGTACGGGGAGGCAAAGATCGCGGCCGAGGAGATCTGCGTCGCGTATCGCGCCAAGGGCATGTGCATCCCGATCATCCGGCCCAAGTCGTTCGTCGGGCCGGAGCGCCTCGGCGTGTTCGCGCTGTTCTACGACTGGGCCAAGGATGGGCACGGCTTCCCGATGCTGGGCAGCGGGCGCAACCGCTACCAGCTGCTCGACGTAGAGGATCTGTGCGAGGCGATCTACCTGGCGGCGACGCTGCCGCCGGAGCGGGCCAACGACACCTTCAACATCGGGGCGCGCGAGTTCACGACCATGCGCGAGGATTTTCAATCGGTGCTCGACGAGGCGGGGTTCGGCAAGCGGATCGTGCCGCTGCCCGCGGCGCCCGCGATCTGGACGCTGCGGGTGCTCGAGCGGTTCAAGCTGTCACCACTCTACAAGTGGGTGTACGAGACCGCGGGCAAGGACTCGTTCGTCGCGATCGACAAGGCGGAGCGGCAGCTCGGGTACGCGCCGCGCTTTTCGAACAAGCAGGCCCTGGTCCGGAACTACCGCTGGTACCTCGAAAATCTGAAGAAGTTCGAGCACGCGAGCGGCGTGACGCATCGGGTGCCCTGGAAGCAGGGGATCCTGCGCTTCGCCAAGCGCGTCTTCTAGCGGCCCGGCGCTACGGGACGCAGCTCACGGCGTCGGTGTACTGGTTGACCGTGGTGGTGGTGCAGTCCGAGAAGCCGAGCGCCCGGCAGTCGAGCACCCGCAGGGTGTCACCACCATCGCAGTAGATCGCGCGGCCATGGTCGCACAGCTGCTGGCGCTCGACCGGGCAGTGCGCGCCGCCGGGATCGCACGATTGCCCGTCGACGCACATCGCGGCCTCACCCATGCGTGAGCAGTCCTGCTCGCCGAGAATGGCGTGATCGCTGCGGGCGGCGCAAAACGCGGTGATGTTGCCGTGGCACTCGCGGCTGACGTTGAGCGGGGTGCAGGTCCCCGGCGAGCAGGTCGCCCGGGTCTGGCCGTTCAGGGTGTCGGACCGGCAGTGCATGCCGAGCGCCTCGCAGTGCTCCATGCGCGGCGCCTGCAGGTCGCTGCAGCGGACGGCGACGCCGTTCACGCAGGTCTCGCATTCGTCCGGCGTGATGTCGCGGTCCTCGCACAGGCCGCGCCCGGTGGCGTCGGTGCGGCACGTGGTGCCGAAGGCGCCGCAATCGAGCCGGAGGGGAATCGGGATCGCCTTGATCGAGCCGGTGCACGAGAAGGTCGCGACGTTGTGGTCGCAGCCCGGGGCGCACGGCACGGTGCTCGGTCGGCGATCGGGGTAGACCCCGTCGAACATCGCGCACGCAGCGGGTGACGATGGCGCCGTGCCTGCGGGCGGCGTGGGGACGGCGAGGAAGGCGGCGTAGGCCGTGTCGACGCCGCCGAGGCCATGGCGGACGTCGCGCCAGTAGGTCAGGCAGCTGGTCTGGACGCTGTGCAGCCCGCACGCGACGGCGCGCATGCACTGCCGGTCGAGCAGCCCGGCCGGCTGGGCGGGCGGGAGCATGGGCACCGGACCGGGCGGCAGCGCGGGGTAGCTGGTGGCGTGGAACGTCGGGTGCTCGCGCGTGACCAGCAAGAGCTGGCGGATCTTGTTGTCGTACTGGTTGACCACGTGGAAGACCAGCACGTCGCCCCCGTCCATCGGCAGGACGAACTGCACGCTGCCGTAGCCGTGGCCGAAGTCGCCGAACCCGCAGCTGCCGCCGCCCTCGCACGGGGTCCTCGGCAGCGAGACCGCCTCGACCGGACCGCTGGCCGGGATGCGGACGAGGTGCGAGCGCTGCACCGGCGGGCCCGGCTCTTCCGAGACCAGCACGAAGTCGCCGTAGCGCGGGCGCATGGTCTCGCCGTTGAAGTCGCGCGCCTTGCCGGGCCCGAGGTCGAAGCTCTCGATCGCCGCGGTCCCGAACGCGGCGCCGGGCGTGAACCGCATCGCCATCGCGTGGTTGTAGAAGTCGGTGACCCAGCCCCAGCCGCCGCGCATGGGCACGGAGCGGGCGTCCTCGGCGCCCTTGCTCATCGGCACCTCGGTGCGAGGCAGGCAGTACAGCGCCAGGGGATTGAGCATGTCGGCGGTGTCGAGGCGTTCGTAGCAGAGCTCGCGCTTGGGGGTCTGGCGCTCGGCGATGGCCTCGAGCACCTGGCCGTCCGCGGAGGCCCAGCCGGTCGGCACGAGCGCCGTCATCGGGAGGCTGCCGGACGTGGCCAGGGCGCCGGCGTCGAAGTCGAAACGCTGCCAGTTGACGTTGCCGTGCTCGGTCAAGCCGACGAGGCCGATCCCCCCGCCGAAGTGCACGCGGCCACCCGGCAGCTCGGCTCCGTTCAGACGGTAGGTGTTGGCCGCGAGATCGACGGTCGCGACCGCCCAGTAGTGCACCTGCATGGTGAAGGTGATGGCGTCGACCAGCATGTAGAGCTGGCCGTGCCACGGATACAGCGCGTAGAAGCCGGGGCTCCCGTCCGGGACACCCTCCACGACGTCGTACGAGGACGGCAGGGTGTGCGACTTCCAGGTCCGCCCGGCGTCCTCGCTGACGAACAGCACCGGGATCACGTGATTGGTGTTGGCGATGACATAGACCTTGTTGCCGTCGCGGACGGCGTCCTGGACCGAGACGATGTCGTCCGGCTGCTCGGAGCTCGGCGCCGCCACCTTCCCGACCTACCACCAGGGCGCCAAGGTGCTCGACCTGCAGGGCCGGGTGTCGACCTACAAGGGCAGCATCCCGTCGCTGCCGCTGCCGTCGCTGCTGCGCATGCACCTGGTCATCCGCCGGCTCGATCGCATGGCCCGCGCGGTGCCGCTGCACAACCCGGCCGCCGCGCGCCGCGCCGCCGCCTGGGACGGACTCTCGCTCGAGGGCTGGAAGCGCGCCGAGGTCCGCTCGCCGGCGGTGCGCGCGCTGCTCGATGCCGCCACCCGCGTGGTCTTCGGCGCCGAGCCGGGCGAGCTGTCGCTCTTGCACTTCCTCTTCTACCTGCACTCCGGCGGCGGCCTCATGCGCCTGCTCGAGATCGAGAAGGGCGCCCAGCAGCTGCGCTTCGTCGCCGGCGCCCAGGGGCTGGCGCTCGGGCTGGCCCGCGGGCTCGGCGGCCGCGTGCAGCTGGCGACGCCGGCCGCCCGCATCGAGCAGGACGATCTCGGCGTGACCGTGGTCACGGCGCGCGGTGCGGTGCGCGCCCGCTACGCGGTCATCGCGGTGCCGCCGCCGCTGGCCGCACGCATCGACTACCAGCCGGCGCTGCCCGCGGCGCGCGATCAGCTCACCCAGCGCGCACCGATGGGCTCCACGGTGAAGTGCCTGGTCACCTACGAGCGCCCGTTCTGGCGGGAGCGCGGCTTCTCCGGCGAGGCGGTCGCTTCCGGTGGGAGCCCGGTCACGGTGGCGTTCGACAACACCTCGCACGACAACGCGCAGCCGGCGCTGCTGGCGTTCGTGGTCGGGCGCGCGGCGCGCGGCTGGGAACGTCGTTCACCTTCCGATCGCCAGCGCTCGGTGCTGGCCGGGCTGGCCCGGTGGTTCGGCCCCGAGGCCTCCGCGCCCGGCGATTTCGTCGAGCAGGATTGGGGCGCCGAACCCTGGACGCGCGGTTGCCCGGTCGGCGTCATGCCGCCGGGCGTCCTGACCAGCTTCGGGACCACCCTGCGCCAGTCGGTAGGGCGCCTACATTTCGCCGGCACCGAGACCGCCACCGTGTGGAACGGCTACATGGAGGGCGCGCTCGAGTCGGGCGAGCGCGCCGCGCGCGAGGTCCTGCGCCGGCTGTGATATCCTGGAAACCGTTCAGCTCTGCAGGGGGATTCATGCGCGTCTCGCTGTCCGCAGTGGCCGTGTTGTTCATCGGCTGTGGTGAGGTCGCCTCGACGCCCCTCATGGTCAGCATCGAGGTGACACCCGAGGGGTCGGTGCCGCTCGGCGCCACGCAGCAGTTCACCGCCACCGCAACCTTCGATGACGACTCCACATCCGACGTCACCGCGCAGGTGACCTGGAGCTCCTCCGACACCGGCGTGGCCACCATCGACGCCGCCGGCCTGGCGACCTCGCACACGGTCGGCAGCGCCGACATCACCGCGACCCTGGGCGAGCTCTCGGACCTGGCCTCCCTGCAGGTCACCGACGCCGAGATCGCCTCGCTGCGCGTGGTGCCGGAGGATGCCGTGGTCATCATCGACACGGCGCAGCCGTTCCGCGCGGTCGCCGTCTACAGCGACGGCGCCGAGGTCGACGTCACCGACCAGGCCGCGTGGTCGTCGTCGGAGGAGACCGTCGCGACCATGAGCGGCACGGCCGGTGAAGAGGGCCTCGCGGTCGCCGTGTTCGGCGGCAGCAGCACCATCACCGCCAGCTTCGACGGCCAGTCGGACAGCAGCGACGTGACGGTTCCCGACCCCGCGATCGGCACCCACCGCCTGTATCCCGGCCTGACCTGCACCGATCTGCTGGCCAACAACGCGGCGCTCGCGACTGGCCTGTACTGGATCGACACCGACGGCGACGACGATGCCAGCGATTCGTTCCAGGTCTGGTGCGACATGCAGACCGACGGCGGCGGCTGGACGCTGTTGAGCTGGAGCGGCAACGTGGCGACCGACCGCGGCAACCCGTATCCAGGGCACTTCGTCTGTGCCACGCAGGACTGCCTTCGCGGCTCGGCCGCGGCAAGCGAGCAGGTCGGGGAGCTGATTCATCTGTCCACCGAGTTCGGCAAGGGCCACTCGGCGGGCACCACTGCGAATCACTTCAACCGGCTCTCCGATTACACGGAAGCCGCTCGATACATCTACGGCGACATGTCGACCATCAACCTGGTCTATGGCCCGAGCTCGTGCACGACCACCGGCCAGCTGGCCGGCGCGGTGCGCGTCATCAGCGGCCCTCCGACGCAGAACGGCAAGCAGACCTTCATCTCCACCAACCTGCACTACATCTCGGGGACCTGGGATTTCACGACCGAGGCGGGCTCGTACTACTGGAACGTGGGGGTGCCGAACAACGCATGTGATTCGAGCGCAGCCATGCCCGGCACCTGGACCGGCACCGCCTCGTCGACCGACTACGGACCGAACTCGGTCCTGGCGACCGGCGCCACCTCGATCTGGGTGCGCGGCGGCACGGCACCCCCGCTGGGCTCGGTCTCGAGCGCCCCGGGGCAATCGTGCGCCGACATCCTCGCTCAGGGTGGATCGTACGGGGATGGCACCTACTGGATCTCGAGCGGTGGTCCGGCATTCCAGGCCTACTGCGACATGACCTTCAACGGCGGTGGCTGGACGAACCTGAACTTCGCGCTCAACCGCGTCATCCTGCAGAACAACATCTACGTGCAGTGCGCGACGTTGACGCAGACCGCGACCTCGGTCACCTGTGACACTCCGTTCTTCAACGGCAGCGCCACGGGCTGGCTGTACATCTACTTCTGCGACGGCAGTGACGTGAGCGGCCAGTACATCCTGGATCACATGGGGCCGATCATCGGCCACCAGGCCTTCACTGCGGTCGGCGGCTGGACCGGCTACAGCAAGCTGCACGACGGTACGCCGGTGAACAGCGTGAGCGAGGAGGAGTACTGCTACGTGAACGGCGCCCAGGTGCTGTATACGAACCCGGCCTGCTCAGCCTACAACCTGGGCGCCGGTAGCTGCGTGGTCGGCATCTTCACGCTCAACCACTAGGCCGGATCACTCGGCGATCGCGATGGCGACGACCAGGGGCGGACCGCCGTCCACCGGCAGGTGGCGGAAGCTGACCGCGTAGCGGCCGAGGTAGCCGGTCTCCCAGCGCAGCGCGAAGGTGCGGGGCTCGGCCCAGGATTCGGGCTCCGGGCCGGTGTCCGCGGCCAGGGCGCGGGCCCAGGCAAAGGCGCGGTAGCTCGACAGGCCCTGGATGATGCCGCCGCGCAGGAAGGCGACCTCGACGTTGGCGGCGGCGGCCAGCTCGGCGGCCAGCGGGTCGCCGGCGTAGGCGTCGGGGCCGCGATCGCGCGCCTGGCGGGCGCGCTCGGTGGAGCGGACCAGGTGCTCGCGCTCGGCCGGCCGCGCGGCGAGCAGGGTATCCATGGCGGCGCCGGTCGCCTTCAGCCGCTCGGCGGTCTCGGGCGAGGTCTCGACGACGTCGGCCAGTCGGTCGTCACCGGCGGCGCGGCGCCCGCCGGCGCGGCACCCGTTGCCGGCAAGCAGCGCCAGCGCCAGCGCCGTGGCGGTCTTGCCGGTGGAGGATCGACGGTGCAACGGTGGGGACTATAGCAGCCTTGCCCGGAATCATCCTTTGGCGAGCCGCCTCGCGGCTGGCCTAGGGCTGTAGCGCGCCTGGCAAGATGAGGGTGGAGTCGCCCAGCTCGTGGCCGCGGAAGCCGAGCTCGGCGGCCAGCGCGGCGGCGCGGGCCAGCAGGTCGTCGCCGGCGAAGGCGCGCAGGATGTGCCAGTGACTCTCGCCGGGTGCGTGCACGCCGGAGAGCAGCGCGTCGACCACGCGGGGCGCGAAGCCGGGACCGATCTTCAGGTCGGTCTCGCCGGTGCCGGCGCGCAGCTTGCCGTGCGCCGCGGCGCAGCCCTCGAGCGCGCGCACCACCGTGGTGCCGGCGGCGATCACGCGGCCGCCGACGGCGCGGGTGGCGGCGATGGCGGCGACGGTCGCGGCCGGCAGGTCGTAGCGCTCCGGCAGCGGCAGTGCCGCATCGATGGCCGGATCGCCGGTCGACGACAGGCCGGCGGCGTGGGTGAGCGCGGCCAGCGCGACGCCGCGGCGGCGCAGCGCGCCGATGACCTCCCAGGTCAGTGGCCGCCCCGCCGACGGCATCTCCGCCGCCCACGGGCGCCCGGCGTAGACGGTCTGCACCGACCACAGCGCCAGCGGCTCGGCCAGGTAAGCGTACTGCACCGGCGCGCCGGCGGCATACAGCGCCGACCACAGCGCGGCGCCGTGACGATCGAAGACCAGCTCGACCAGGCGCGGCGACAGCGGCGATGTGGTGTCCACCCGGGCGGTCAGGCCGCCGGCGAAGCGGATCGGATCGCCCCTCGCCAGCGGCGGCGGCGGCGGGCGGCGCTCGGTGGGGGTGCGCCAGTCGCCGGCGCCCAGCAACACCGCGCGCCAGCCCTCGCGCTCGGTCGGGCCGAGCAGGCGGGCCTCGATCGCAGCGCCGGCCGCGGTGGTGCCGGGCAGCGACGCCGGCAGCGTGGCCGCATCGTTGACCACCAGCAGGTCGCCGGCGCGCAGGAACGCCGGCAGATCGGTGAACCGGGCCGGACTGGCGCTGTCGGCCGCCGGATCGACCACCAGCAGCCGGACGCCGTCGCGGGCGTCGGGCGGCGCGGTCGCCGGCCGGACCGCCGGCACCACGCTGTCGATCATCGCCATCGCCGGCCTCACGCCGCCACCTTCGATCTCGCGGGGGCCGCGACCGGAGCGGTGATCATCTCCACGATGCGCGCCGCCACGTCGGCCGGATCGGCCAGCGTCGCCGGGTCCGCGTCGGGGATGGCGTCGGCGTGCATCCGGGTGTTCATCTCGCCCGGGTCGACGGCGATCAGCCGCACGCCGGCATCGCTCAGCTCGGCGGCCCACACGCGGGTGAGCTGGTCGAGCGCGGCCTTCGACACCGCGTAGGCGCCCCAGCGCGGGTAGGCCTCGACGGCGGCGTCGGAGCTGACGTTGACGACCACGCCGCGGCCGCGCAGCGCCATCGAGCCGGCGATCACCTTGGTCAGGCGGAACGGGCCGACCAGGTTGACCGCCAGCACCTGCTCGAGATCCTCGCACTCGGTGTCGAGCAGCAGGCGCAGGGGCGTCGGCCCCAGGATGCTGGCGGCGTTGACCAGCAGGTCGATCGGCCCGGCCAGCGCCGCGGCCTCGCCGGCGATGGCGTGGATGGCGCGCTTGTCGCCGACGTCGGCGGCGATGCCCCAGGCGGTGCCGCCGGCGGCGCGGATGTCGGCGACCGCGGCGTCGAGCTGGTCGCGGCCGCGGGCGACCAGGACCACGCGCGAGCCGGCGGCCGCCAGCTGTGCGCCCAGGGCCCGGCCCAGGCCGCGGCTGCCGCCGGTGATCAGCGATGCGGTGTCACGAAGCTGCATGGGAACCTCCATGGCCCCACTGTGCATCCCCTTTGCTGGCGAATCATCTGACTTGCCAATCCGTGAGCAGGTTGTCAATGTGTCGACCATATGGCCGATCAACCGTCCATCCCCACGAACCTGGCCGACAACGTGCGCGCCCTGCGCGAGGCCCGCGGGCTCAGCCAGCAGCAGATGGCCAAGATCGCCGGGGTGCCCCGGCCGACCTGGGCCCACCTGGAATCGGGCGCCGCCAACCCGACCGTGGCGGTGCTGGTCCGGGTCGCCGACGCGCTGCAGGTGCGGGTCGAGGAGCTGATCGGCCCGCCGCGTTCGGCCGCCCGGCTGCATCCGGCGGGATCGCTCCCGGCGCGCAAGCGCGGTCCGGTGACCGTGCGCCAGCTCCTGCCCGAGCCGGTCGCCGGCCTGTCGCTCGAGCGCATGGAGCTGCCCGCGGGCGCGGCCATGACCGGGATCCCGCACACCCCGGGCACCCGCGAGTACCTGACCTGCGAGAGCGGCGAGGTCGAGCTGGCCGCCGCCGGCCAGACCTGGCGGCTCGGCCCGGGCGACGTGCTGGTCTTCCGCGGCGATCAGAAGCACGGCTACCGCAATCCCGGCCGGACCACGGCGATCGCCTACAGCGTCATCGCGTTCGCCCCCTCGGCGGGCTGACTGCGCTACCCTCGCGCGCATGACCAGACTGGGGTTTACCGCGCTGCTCGTTGCCGCCTGCTCGACCGGGACCGCGGGCCCGGGCCCGTCGCACCTGGGGCCGGAGCTCGACATCGACACCGTGATGTCGGTGAAGCTGAAGGCCGCCGACTTCCACTGCCCGGCCGGCACCACGATGCGGCCCAAGCAGCACGCGATGATCTGCTACGGCGACGACGGCAAGGCCCACGGCCCGGCCTCGTACTGGCACGAGAACGGCGAGCTCGCCGGTCTGGGCGAGTTCGACCACGGCAAGCCGAACGGCCTGTGGCGCCACTGGGCCGACAACGGCAAGCCGCTCGAGCTCAGCGAGTTCACGGCCGGCGTCCCCGACGGTCGCTACGTGCTGTGGCACGAGAACGGCAAGCGCTCGGTCGAGGGCTACGTCAAGCAGGGCAAGCGCGACGGCACCTGGCGCAGCTGGTACGAGAACGGCAACCAGCGCGAGGAGCAGAGCTTCGTCGCCGGCGTGCCCGAAGGTCACGTCGCCCGCTGGCACGAGAACGGCAAGGCCGAGCTCGAGGGCACGGTGGTCGCCGGCAAGAAGCACGGCAAGTGGCGCTGGTGGGCCGACAACGGCAAGCAGACCGGGCTCGAGACCTTCGATCACGGCGTCGCCGACGGTCCGGTCGCGCGCTGGAACGAGGATGGCTCACCCAACCTCGACGGCACCGTCAGCAAGGGCAAGAAGGACGGCAAGTGGCGCTGGTGGGAGGAGGGCCGCCTGCGCTCGGTGCAGCTCTGGGACCACGGGGTGCGCAACGGCCGTTCGATCGACTACGACGCCGACGGCAAATCGGTGCGCGAGCGCGAGTGGAAGGCGGGCAAGCGCCACGGCGTCTGGAAGGAGATGCAGGAGGACGAGCTCACCCAGCGCAGCTACGTCGACGGGGTTCCGCACGGCACCTGGCGCAGCGTCTACAAGGGCGTCGCCGGCTTCGAGGGCAAGTTCGAGCACGGCAAGAAGTCCGGCCCGTGGGTCGAGCTGATCGACGTGCGCGACGACGACACCCGGGTGCTGGCCAGCGGCGAGTACCGCGACGGCCTGAAGCAGGGCGTCTGGACGACCAAGGCCGGCGACAAGGTCTACGCCATCCAGGGCTACGCCGACGGCAAGCCGGACGGCGCCTGGAAGTTCTTCAACTCCGACGGCACGCCGAGCGACGAAGGGATGTTCACCGCCGGTGAGCGCAACGGCACCTTCACGCACTGGGACCAGGGCAAGAAGGCCTACGTCATCAACTACAAGCAGGGCAAGCCGCACGGGCGCTGGCAGGCGTTCGACGGAGCCAAGCCGTACCTGGACGGCAACTTCAAGGACGGCGAACCGGACGGCACCTGGAGCTACCGCGAGAACGGCAAGACGTTCACCGAGCGCTGGAAGCAGGGCAAGCGGCAGCCCGGGCCGGAGCTGCGCTACAACATGAAGCCGGACGCGCTCGACAACCAGATCTCGAAGCCCGAGTCCTGGCAGCCGCCCGTGTGGCCCAACCTCGAATCCGACGACGAGCAGGACGGCGGCGAGGGCGACTGGGAGGGCTCGGGCGGCGACTGGGCCGAGGAGATGGGCTGGGGCGACCACGAGCCGCGCTTCATGCCAGCACCAGAATAATCCTTTGGCGAGCCGCTTCGCGGCTCGCCTGGGTCTTAGGCCTTCGGCGGCAGCCGGATCTGGATCTTCTGCGCGCGCCCGGTGCCCTCGTCCAGGGCGCTGGCCTCGAGCACGCCGTCGGCGTCGATGGTGAAGGTGACGGCGATGCGCACCTGGCCGCGCGGCCGCGGCGGCAGGTCGTGGAGCACCAGCGTGCCCAGCGGGCGGTTCTCGCGGAACCGGCGCGAGTCGCCCTCGCACACCGACAGGGTGACGTCGCGCTGGCCGTCGCGGCCGGTCGAGAACACCCGGGTGCGCGAGGTCGGCACCGGCAGGTCGCGGCCGATGATCTCGTCGCAGAAGCCGGCCACGGTGCTCAGGCCCAGGCGGGTCGCGGTGACCTCGATGATCGCCGGCAGGGTCGGGGCCTGGGCCTGCTGCTGCGGCGGCGTCATGCGCGGCGCCGAGAAGGTGACCTCGGGCGCCACCGCGGCCTGCATGACCGCGGTGAACATCTTCTTGGTCGACACCCGGCCGACCCGGGCCGGTGACGGCACGCCCAGCTGCGGCGTGTGAGTCACCTCGTCCGGCGGCGCCGCCACCGCGCCGTAGGGGTTGGTCACCCGCGCGCTGGCCAGCTCGCCGCGCGAGGCGAAGATCGCCGCGCCCAGCGCTGGCGCCGCGTCCGGGGCCACGTCCATGCGCGGCGCGCGGCCGAACAGCGCCCCCAGCCGCTCCTGCACCGGCGGCAGGCGGGCGGTGCCGCCGATCAGCAAGAGCTGGCCGATGCCGGTGGCGTCGAGGCCGGCCGCGCTCAGCGCCTGGATGCACGGCTGGGCCATCGCCTCGACCAGGTCGTGGCAGGTCATGTGGAAGACGTTCCAGTCGAGCAGCAGGCGCAGGTCGGTGGCGCTGCCGTCGGCGCCGCGCGCCAGCGCCGGGACCTCGACCTGCACGCCGTACTGGCCGTGCACCGCCAGCTGCCGCTTGGCCTGCTCGGCCGCGGTGCGCAGCCGGTCGACCACCCACGGGTTGGTGCGCGGATCGACGCCGAGCGCGCGCATGGCGCCGTCGGCGAGCCACGCGGTCAGCCGATCATCGAAGGCGCGTCCGCCCAGCCCCGGTGCCGAGCCGTGGCCGAGCAGCCGCGGCGGCGCGTTGCCGCCGACCTCGACGATGGCGCACTCGACCTTGGCGGCGCCGGCATCGACCACCGCCAGCCGCTGCGGCCGCTGCTTGTCGATGCCGAACGCGAACACCGCCGCGATCGGCGCCGGCAGCACTCCCTCGACCGCCATGCCGGCCATGCTGGCGGCGCGCAGCAGCTCGGCGCGGACCTCGGCCTCCTGGGTCAGCGGCACGGTCAGGATGACCCGGCGGGTGTCGCTGTGGATGCTGGTGTCGGCCATCCGGCGCAGGTGGTCGAGCAGGATCGACGTCAGCTCGGTCGGGCCCATGCGCCCGGCGCGGGTCGGCAGCGCCGGCGCGCCCGGCCGGATCTCCGCCGGCAGCGTGTTCTGGGGATCCTCGGTGCGCCGCTCGATCGCCGCCCGCCCGATCAGCACGTGCCCATCCGGCGCGAACGACACCACCGCCGGGATGATGCTGTCCTCGTGGGCGTCGGTGATCAGCCTCAGGATGCCGGACGCGTCGACCGCGGCCACGCACGCCTTGGTGCTGCCCAGGTCCAGCCCCAGGATCGGCTCCCCCACCCCTTGGTCGTAGCACAATCAGTGCATGCGCGAGAACATCAGCCACTCCAGGGTCAGCGCGGCACCGGCCCCCAGCCGCAGCTCGCCGTCGCGGTCCGGATCGTCGATGTCCATCATCACGGTGCCGACCTGGCCTTCGAGCCCGACCGCCAGCGCGGTGCGGGTCTCCTCCTGGAACGACTTCTCGTGCCCGCCTGACGACGACCGCTCGCGCACCGGATAGAGCACCGCGCCGGTCGCAGCCAGAAAGCTGCGCCCGCCCACGATGCCGACGTCGCCGCGGATGCCGGCCCGGTACCCCAGGTCGCCGTGCTCCTCCCCCAGCTTGACGCCCTCGATCACGCTGCTGACCCCGAACTTCGTCTGGTTGCCGGTGACCACGCCACCACCGATCAGCACCCCGCCGCGGTCCGACGTCGCATAGCCGAACCCGAACGTGGCCCCGGCGTGCACGCCGACCTCACCGCTCGAGTCCACGGTCGGCCCCACATGCACCCGCCCCTGGGCACCGATGCACGCCGGCACGAGCAAGCCGATCAAGAGAAGACGCGTCATGGACCTTGGAACGAAGCCGCGGCCCCGATGCTACGCCATGTGCGGTCCCTTGCCGTCCTTTGCTACTCGGCGATCAGCAGGCGGCCGCCGCGGGGCGGGACGGTGATCTGGGCGACCCCGCCGGACTGGACCGTGAAGGTCGCGCCGTCGGAGCCGGGGGCGATGTCGCGCAGCACGGTGCCGGCGGCGAAGGACGTGGTCATGCAGCCCCCGCCGGCGGAGGCGGGGGCACAGGTCTCCGACTCCTGGTCGTCGGCGGTGTTGATGACCACCAGCAGGGTCTGCTCCGGCGCGGTGCGCTCGAAGGCCAGGATGCCCGAGTCGCGGTCACCGCGCGGTCGGTCGGTGGTCCAGCGGATGCTGACGTCACCGCGGCGCAGGGCGGCGTTGTCCTTGCGCATCGCGATGAGCGCCTTCACGTACTGGAAGTGCTCGTGGTCGGTGGCGAACGGCGCCAGGCCCTCGGCCGGGTTGCCGCGCCACATGTCCTCGCGGTTGCGCGGGTCCACGCCGCCGGCGAACAGCTGCTCGGTGCCGTAGTACATGCAGGGGATGCCGTCCCACGTGTACAGGAAGAAGAGCGCGTTGCGCAGCGCGGCCGGGCCGTTGTCCTGCTCGAACAGGAAGCGTGGCAGGTCGTGGTTGTCGAGGAAGTTGACCAGCACCTGGGTCGGCGCCAGTCCGATGCCGCCGGCCGCAGGCTCGGCGATCGGCTGATCGTAGTAGTGCGGGGTCTGCGGCGCGCCGCTGCAGTCCATGCCCATGCGCGCGTTGTACAGGCACTCGAGGTTGCGGGTCGGGCCGCCCTCCTTGAAGACCGGGCGGATCACCGAGTAGTACTGGCTGAAGTAGAAGACCGAGTCGAAGCGGCCGAAGTCGCCGCGCTCGTCGGTGCCCGGGAAGGTATAGGCGCCGATCAGCGCGTCGTTGCCGTCGAAGGCCTCGCCGAAGATGAAGAAGTTCTGCTTGCCCAGGCTGGCGGCGTGCTCGCGGATCCGGGTCAGGAACTCGCCCCAGAAGCCGCGGTCGTCGTGGTCGAGCTCCGGGCGATCGATGTGCTTGGCGGTGTCGATCCGGAAGCCGTCGAAGTCGCCGACGCTGATCCAGTACTGGAAGATCCGGATCAGCGCGTCCTGGACGTCCGGATCGTCGGTGTTGAGATCCTTGAGGCCGCCGGGGAAGTCGCCGTAGATCTCCTGCTCGCGGATGAAGTCGGCGCTGTAGCTCTGCTCGTGCCACCAGGAGTAGACCCGGCCGCGCCGGTTGTACCAGCTGGGATCGTCGAACCACGGCTTGTCGTCGGGCCAGCCGAACCACTCGGGCGGGCGCGGCGGCACGGTGCGGTGCAGCGCCGGCCAGTCGGGGAAGCGGATCTCGGCCGGCCCGGAGAAGCCCAGGCTCGACCAGCCCTGGATGCCGCGGTAGTCGTACTCGGGATCCCACTCGATGATGCGCTCGAAGTAGTCGGAGCCCTCGCGGCAGTAGGTGTGCTCGTCCTCGCTGCAGTTGCAGCTCGCCGGTGCCGGGCAGCTGGCCGCGTCGTAGCGGGGATCGCTCGGCGCGTAGCAGCCGCACGGATCGGCGCTGCACACCTGCACGCAGGTGTGGCTGGTGCCGCCGCCGCTGGACCAGTCGTCGGGGCGGCCGTTGCCGTTGATGTCGTAGAAGAACAGCTGGCCGACGTGGTTGGTGACCACGTCGAGGATGACCAGCATGCCGCGCGCGTGCGCGGCGTCGACCAGCGCGCGCAGCTCGAGCAGATCGCCGAAGTGCGGGTTGGGGCGCAGGAAGTCCGAGGTCCAGTAGCCGTGGTAGCTGGCGAAGCCGGCGTCCTCCTCGGTGTTCTTGACCACCGGGCTGATCCACAGCGTGGTCACGCCCAGCTCCTGCAGGTAGTCGAGCTTGTCGATGACGCCGCGCCAGTCGCCGCCGTGGTAACGGCCGGGCACCGACGGCTCGACGTTGTAGTCGTTGTTGGGATCGCCGTTGTCGAAGCGGTCGATCATGATCTGGTAGATGACCTGATCGCGCCAGTCGATGCCCTCGTTGGACTGGTGGTCCTCGTCCCACGGGTGGGTATCGGAGGAGGCGCCGCCGCAGGCGGCCAGGAGCAGGAGGATCGGTAGGGTGGTGCGCATGGTCGTCTCCTACCGGTAGGTCGAGTTGAACCACCACTCGGCCTGCAGGCCGAGGTAGTGGACCCAGGCGTGACCGCGCCGCGGGTCGTCCATGGCGTAGAGATCGCGAGCGGCGTCGTTGAGCCGCGCGGCGCGGTAGACCACGCGCATCTGCGGCCGGTCGTAGGAGCCGCGGCCGAACGGCGAGTACAGGATCATCGGGGCGATCTGGAAGACCGCCGGGTCCATGGCCAGGAGCTCGGTCGGGCTGAGCGCGCGCGGGAAGCGGGCCTGGTAGGACAGATCGAGCGCCGCCTCGACGTCGCCGGCGATCTGGCCGTGCGGGCGGACGTCGGCGATGTACTCCCAGCCGTCGGCACGGGTGGGCGACGGGTTGGCGCCCTCGAAGCGGCGCAGGTAGCCGCCCGCCAGCACGCTGGCGCGGCCGAGCTCGACGTTGGTCGACATGGCGAGCAGGAATTCCGACGCGTCGGGAAAGGTCTTGCGGGTGGCGTCGAAGCCCTGCGGCAGGGCCAGCTCGTCGATCGCGGTCAGGCCCTGGCTGAAGCGGGCGAACAGGTTGGCGTGGCTGCGGCCCTGGGCGAAGCCCCAGGCGCCCAGCTGCGCGCCGACGGTCCAGCCGAAGTCGGACGGCAAGCGCTCCTCGGTGTCGTCCTCGCGGCGCCGGGTGCCGTGGGGCAGGCCCTGCAGCTCGCCGTAGAGCTTGACCTCGAGGCCGGGCATGCCGCCGGCCGGATCGCGCAGGCGATAGGTCGCACGCGCGCTGGCCACGTAGCGCTGGCGATCCATCTCGACGATCATCTGGCTGCCGAACTCGGGGTCGAGCACCTCGCGCTGCTGGTACTGGAACGGATCGAGCAGCCGGTTGGCGCCGACGTGGATGGCGGCCTCGAGCCGGTCGCGGGTATAGCCGGCGCCACCGCCGACGGTGTTGACGTCGTCGAGCGGCCAGTAGTCGAGCAGGTAGATGTCGTCGCCGCGGTACATGCGCGAGCCGATCCACAGGTCGATGCCCTCGGGCAGGACCGCCTCGGCGTAGAAGTTGCGCAGCGCCAGCTTCGCCGCGAACTCGCCGGTGTAGTGGAACAGATCGTCGCCCGACGCGATGGTGGTCACCGTGCGCATCTTCACGCCGCGCGCGGTGCTCAGCCGGTAGTACAGGTCGAGCTCGGTGTAGGTCGGCTCGACCACGCGGCTGCCCTTGTAGACCACGTTGACCGGCTCGGGGGTCGAGCCGCGCAGGTCGGTGCCGATCTGCACGCGGCCGTAGCTGCCGAAGGCGAAGCCGCGCTCACCGTCGGTGGCCGGGGGCGTGCCGGTGTCCTGCTGGGCGGCCGCCGGCGCGGCGAGCAGGCAGACGAGCGCCACCGCGGTCGACGGAGTACGGCCCATTCGTAGGTGGTTCAGCATGATCCGTGCCGATCTTGGTTGGTTGGAGCGGCGAAGCTTATTCGATTCCGCGGCCGCGAGTGTGTTGCGTATGGCAACGCGCTGCGACCGCGTGGCGCGCCGCACAGGCGCCGGACCTGCGGGATGCGTGGCACGTCGATTGAAGCAACCTCGGCCATGCGAGCGAGGGTCGCGACGATGGTTCTCGTGTGCGCACTGATCGGCCGCGCCCAGGGCGCGCCGCTCGAGCAGCCGAACGGCGCCGTCATCCCGTCGCAGATGGGATGCGACGGCGGCCAGCCGACCGGGCTGGCCTCGGTGTTCGCCTGCCAGTGCGAGGCCGACGGCGTGTGCAACATCGGCGCGCCGTGCCCGGGCAACATGGATCCGGCCGACTGCGACGACGGTCAGAACGGCACCTGCGAGACCACGATCTGGCACGCGTGGAACGACGACGCCTGCGTGCCCACGCACCGCAGCGGCCTGGACCCGTGGACCGACGGCATGCTGCTGCCCGAGACCTTCCAGCCGACCTGTCCGCTGACCTTCACCGTGGTCTCGCGCGGCACCGCGAAGTTCCATGACGCGTTCGGCTGGTACAACGTCGGCGACGGTCCGCCGGCGGCCAGCGACCTGCACGTGATGATCGACTGCAGCGACCCGCCCGGCACCCAGGTCACGCTCGACCTGGCCGCCGATCCGGCGTGGCAGGGCGGCGAGGTCGGCTTCTTCCTGCTGACGCCCGAGGATCACGGCGCGCGCGGCCAGTGCGCCGGCGGCGACTGCTGCGCGGCGGCCGGCCGGCTGCCCGGCGCCGGCTGGGTCTACTACTCGCAGCGCGACTTCAACCCGGACGCGGCCGGGCCCGACAGCTTCATCCACCTGGTCGTCTACGACAGCCGGATCGCCGACCGGACCTTCTACTTCGCGTGGGAGGACATCCACGGCGGCGACAACAACGACTTCACCGATCTGGTCACCAGCGTGTCGGGCGTCGAGTGCAGCGGCGGCGGCACCGGCTGCGACACCGGCCAGCCGGGCGCCTGCGGGCCGGGCCTGACCGTCTGCGCGGGCAGCGCGCTCGAGTGCGTGGCGTTGCGCCAGCCGGAGACCGAGATCTGCAACCAGGCCGACGACGACTGCGACGGCACGGTCGACGAGGACACCACCTGCTCGGACGACGTCTGCAGCGCCTGCTGTGCCGGCGTCCAGTGCCCCGAGGGGGAGAGCTGCCGCAACGGCGCCTGCGTCGATCCGTGCGCCGGCGTCGACTGCGCGGCCGGCGAGGTCTGTCGCGAGGGCCTGTGCTTCCCCGGCTGCAACTCCTGCGGTGGCATCGTCTGCAACGCGGGCGTGGCCTGCGGCCTGGATGGCGAATGCGTTGATTCCGGTTCGGGCGACGGCGGCTCCGGCGGCGACGGCGACGGCGACGGCGATGGCGATGGCGGCGGCGGGGCCGGCGACGGCGAGGCCGGCGGCTGCGGCTGCCAGAATGGCAGCGGCGGATCCGCGTGGCTCCTGCCGCTGCTCTTGACACTTCTTCACTGGACTCGTCGGCGGCGGGGACGGCATGCTAGCCGTCCGTGCGGCTCTGCACAGTAGTACCCATCGCGCTCGGCGTGCTGATCGCGGCGGTGGCGCCGGGCTACGCCCAGGACGCCCAGCCGGTCAGTGGCCGGGTCCTCGACGCCACCGGCAAGCCGGTGCGCGGCGCCACCATCACCGTCCAGGGCGGCGCCGCCGCCACGGTCACCACCGGCGGCGACGGCACCTTCACCATCGCCGCCGCGGTCGGCGACAGCCTGGTCATCGCCGCCGACGGCTTCCAGTCCGGGCTGTCGGCGGTCACCGGCGCCGCGGTCGGCGACATCGTGCTGCTGGCGCTCGACCTCGAGGGCGAGGTCATCGAGGTCACCGGCGAGGCGCCGGCGATCGTGCCCGGCGCGGCCAAGCTCGACCGCGAGGAGCTGCAGCGCGTGCCCGGCACCGGCGGCGACTTCGTGCGCAGCCTCACCGCCATGCCGGGCGTGGTCAACCTGCAGGTGCCGCTGGGCTACAACGGCGTGGTCATCCGCGGCTCGTCGCCGCAGGATTCGCGGGTGCTCATCGACGACTTCGAGGTCCCGGTGCTGTTCCACAACATCGGCTTCCGCGCGGTGCTGCCGGCCGAGGCGATCGATTCGCTCGACTACATCCCCGGTGGCTTCGACGTCGCCTACGGGCGGGCGTCGTCCGGCATCGTCGCGCTGCGCACCCGCGCCGGCGCGGAGAAGCGCACCACCCAGGCCGAGGTCTCGTTCATCGACGGCGGCCTGGTCGGCCAGGGGCCGCTCGGCGACAAGACCCGCTACATGCTGGCGCTGCGGCGCTCGACCATCGACTTCGTGCTGCCGGCGCTGATCCCGGACGACGTCGACCTGTCGCTCACCACCGTGCCCAAGTACTGGGACGAGCAGTTCCGCATCGACCACACGCTCAGCTCCGACTGGAAGCTGACCGTGTCGAGCCTGGGCACCGACGACATCTTCGAGCTGTACGCCAGCAAGCAGGACGACGAGCAGGACAAGCGCTTCTTCAACCGGACCCGCTTCCTGCGCCTGACCGCGGCGGCGCGCTACAGCAACGGGCCGTGGTCGGCGAACCTGGCGCTGTCGGGCCTGCTGCAGCAGTTCGTGTTCGAGGCCGGCAGCAACCAGTTCATCGACGTGCGCCAGCCGAACCTCACGCCGCGCGGCGAGGTCACCTGGCTGCAGCCGCGGCTGGGCCCGCTGACCAACGTGGAGTGGCGGATCGGCAGCGAGGCGGTGTTCGGCCGCAGCAGCGCGCGCCTGGCGCTGCCGCTCGAGGTCCGCGAGGGCGAGCCGATGCCCAACTACGATCCGGACGACGTCGCGGTGACCTTCAGCGGCAAGATCTGGCTGCCCAACCATGCCGACTGGACCGCGCTGTCGGCCAACGTTCACCCGCGGGTGCGCGGCACCCTGGGGCTGCGCCTGGACTACTTCGGCCGGCCCGACGAGCTGGCGCTGCAGCCGCGCGGCGAGGTCAAGATCGCGGTCACCGGGCCGTGGTCGGTGCGCGGCTCGGCAGGCATGTACCGGCGCCCGCCCGAGTTCCAGTCCGAGATCCTCGAGAGCCAGCTCGAAGCGGAGCACTCGACCCAGTTCATCACCGGCGTGCAGTACGACCGCGGCGCGCTGCGCTCGCAGGCGTCGCTCTACTACTACGACCGCAGCCACCTGATCACCCACAACGCCGACACCACGCTGGGCAACAACGGCACCGGCCGCACCTACGGCGCGGAGCTGCTCGGCACCTACAAGCAGGGGCCGTGGTTCGGCTGGCTCAGCTACTCCTACTCGAAGTCGACGCGCATCGATCAGCCGGGCGAGGAGCGCCGGCTGTTCAGCTTCGATCAGCCGCACAGCCTGAACGCGGCGGTCAGCTGGCGCCACGGCAAGTGGCAGCTGGGTGGCCGCTTCCAGCTGTACTCCGGGCTGCCGTTCACCCCGGCGCTGGGCGCGGTGTTCGACAGCGACCGCAACGTCTACGTGCCGATCTTCGCCGAGCCCAACTCCGACCGCGCGCCCATGCACCACCAGCTCGACCTGCGCATCGACCGCGACTTCCGCGCCGGGCCGGTGGCGCTGACCGCGTTCGTGGACGTGCAGAACGTCTACCTGAACGAGAGCGTGGTGACCTACTTCTACAGCTACGACTACTCCGAGCGCAGCGCCTTCAAGTCGCTGCCGCTGGTGCCGTCGCTCGGCCTGCGAGGTGTGCTGTGAGACCGCTGGTGCTCGCGGCGCTGGCGATCGCGGCAACCGGCTGCCTGGGCGACATCGATCCGCCCTGGCAGCTGGATCACGACCGGATCGTCGCCGTGCGCGCGACGCCGCCGGGCATCGCCAGCGGCGAGCAGTCGACGCTCGACGCGCTGATCGGCTTCGAAGGTGCGCCCACCGCCGAGGCGTCGCCGGTCGGGGTGCAGGTGGTGGCGCCGGAAGGGGCCGCCGATCTGCTGGTGCTCGACGACGGCACCTGGACGGTGACCGCGCCGGAGGGCGACCGGCTGGCCGGGTGGCGCGCCGAGCTGGGGCTGCCGGCCGACGCGCCGGTGCCGCTGCAGCTGGGCCTGCTGTTCGACGGCGAGCTGGCCGCGATCAAGACCGTGAACCTGGGCGTGCACGCCGACAACCCGGTGCTCGGCGACGTGCAGATCGACGGCGGCCCGGCGCCCGCGGAGGTCGTGGTCGGCCGCGAGGTCAACGTGCCGCTGCTGGTCGAGGTCGCCGAGACCGACGAGGTCAACTGGCTGACCTCGGTCGGCACCATGCATGACTTCGACCTGCCCCAGGCGCACATCTTCGTCGAGCCGGACAACCCGCTGGACGTCGGCGAGCTGGCGGTGGTGGTGCGCGACGAGGGCGGCGGCGTGACCTGGCAGGTCTGGCCGATCCGGGTCGAATAGCCTCGCGCACTTGGCCGCGCCGGCAACCGGCGGCCGGATCCGCCGATGCTGGTGGCGGAGGTCGCCATGTCCGCAGCCGTTCGCTTGTCACCCAAAGTCCCGCGCCCTACCATCGTCGCGATGCGCTGCACGCTGCCGATGGTCGTGGTCTGTCTGCTCGCCGGGCGAGGCATCGCCGGCGCCGATGGGGTGGTGCTCGAGTCCTACGCGGGCGCGCGCCCGGCCGATGCCGACGGCCTGCTGGCGCCGCTGCGCGACGAGCTGGGGCTGCGCGGCTTCAGCGGCGGCGCCCAGCTGGCGCGCACCATCACCGCGAAGGTCTCGGCCGAGGCGCCGGTGCTCGACGGCGAGGCCAAGGCCGAGCTGCGCAAGCTGGTCGCGTCGGGGACCGATCAGTTCCGCGAGGGCCAGTACGACGCCGCGGTGCGCGACCTGGTCAAGGCGATGGCGATGCTCGACCGCGCGCCGGCGACCATGGTGGCCGACGCGGAGCTGCGCAACGAGATGATGGACGCGCTGGTCTTCCTGACCACCGCCTACACGCGCCAGGGCAAGGCGGCCGAGGCCACCCGGACCATGGCCGAGCTGATCAGGAGCTTCCCGGACAAGGAGATCTCCAACGCGCGCCACGGCCCCGAGCCGCGCAAGCTGCACGACAAGGTCAAGGCCGACCTCGACAGCCAGGGCACCGGCTCGCTGCGGGTGACGGTCGACGACGCGCGCACGGTGGTGTTCGTCAACGAGCGCTACGCCGGCGTCGGTTCGCTGGTGGTCGACAAGCTGCCGCCGGGCCGGTACCGGGTGTTCGTGCAGCAGGGGACGACGCCGGGCCGCATGCACCGGATCGAGGTCGAGGCGGGCAGTGAAGCGGTGCTGACCGTGGCCTGGGGGCTGGACAGCGCGCTGGGGACGCGGGGTGACTTCGTCGGCTTCACGTTCGCGGCGGAGGCGGAGCGGGCGGCGGGAGAATCGACGCTGGCGAACCGGATGGCGAGGGCCGTGGGGGCCGACGGCGTGGTGGTCGTGGGGATCCGCGAGGTGCAGGGGCGGCGGGCGATCGTCGGCGCGTACCTGTCGGTGGATTCGACGCGGCCGCTGCGCAGCGCCGCGCTGGCGGCCGACCCGGTGGCGCCGGCGCAGGAGAAGATCCGCGCGCTGGCCCGGTTCCTGGCGGGGGACGAGAGCGCCAAGGGCGAAGTGATCGATCTGCTCGAAAACGGCAACGGCGACAGCCCCGGTCCCGGCCCCGAAGGCCCGAAACCCGGCGGCGGCGGCAAGGGTTGGAAATGGGGCCTGACCATCGGCGGCGGATTGGCGCTGGCGACGGGCGTCGTCCTCATCGCCATCGCCGAGCCGGAGGAGAAGGACGGTGCGCGCAACCCGGACGCACGCGCGACCTTGATCCCGGGGATCATCGTCGGCGGCGTCGGCGCGGTGGCGGCGGGCGTGGGGACGTACCTGTTGTTGACGCACAAGAGCGGCGACGACCGGCGCGTCGGCTTCGCACCGACCGACGGCGGTGCCATGGTCACCTTCGGAGGTGTGTTCTGACTCGTTGGCTTGCGCTCGCCGTGCTGATCGCCGGCTGCAGCCACACGACCCGTTCCCACACCTTTCGCTGGCAGTCGGTCGCGGTCGCGCCGGACGCGCGTGCGCTGGCGGCGCTCGCGGAGGACGAGCACACCACGGTGGTCGAGCCGGCCGCGTCGAGCGGGTGGAAGGACAACCGCGAGGAGCGCGACACCAGGTACCTGCTGGTCGGCATCGACCCGCGCAGCGGAATCATTCGCCGGACCCAGGTCGGCTGGTCGCGCGATACCGGCACCGAGGGGCTGGTGCAGATCGCCGCGCCGGTCGTCTGGCTGGGCGGGGGCCTGCGCGCGCTGGACTTCGCGGGCCGGCTGCACACCGGCATCGAATCGACCGACCGCAGGGTCGTCCTCGGTGGGACGGCGGCCATCGCCTGGGACGGCGACGGCAACCACCTGCGGCTATGGGACGCGCAGTCCGGGCGCACGGTGACCACGCGATTGCCGGCCGCGGCCCTGAGGCGGCAGGCGCTGTCCGACGATCGGGCGCGGCTGGTGTTGCTCCGGCAGGCCACCGACGGAGCGCCACAGGTGCAGGTGCTCGGCATCGATCTCCGCTCGTCGCTGGCCGCAGGCACCATGAAGATCGATGGCGATCGAACGGTGTCCTTGCCGCCGCTGCCGAGCGGGGACTCGTGGTCGATCGAGGCGATCGCCCCGAGCGGCCGCTACCTGGTCAGCGCCTCGTTCCGCTCGCTCGTGGTCCTCGATGTCGACACCGGGACACCGGTGCTGAGCCAGGCGGCGTTGCCCGAGCAGGTCGGCAACGACTGTCAGGCGTACGACGACTTCGACTTCCTGTCGGATCAGCTGCTGCTGGTGCGCCGGCCCGAGGGCACGATGACCATCCGGCTGCCCGACGGTGCCGTCACCAAGCTGGCCGACGAATGTCACGCGGCGTTCGATCCCTGCCGGGAAGGCTGGGGGGCACTGCGCGGCGGCACCGGCGGCGCGCTGCTGCGCTGCAGCGACGGCAAGCTCCTGCAGGCTGCGGGCCTGGACGAGTCCAGCTCGTTCTTCCGCGCCGGCCGCCGCGCCTTCGCCCAGGTCGCCCGCGGCGAGGCCGGCGACAAGCTGCTGGTCTTCGACCTCGACGCGGCGACCGTGACCGAGAAACCGCTCCCGCCCACCGCCAGCAACCTGCTGGCCGCCTCGGCCGACGCCCGCACCCTGGTCTTCGCCAGCTTCGGCGACTTCGAGGACCTCATGCTCTACGACGTCGCCAGCGGCCGGGTGACCACCGTCAAGTCCCGGTAAGGGACGGAGTCGAAGCATGCCTCGGATCCGGATTCTTCTGCTGACTGCGCTCGTGGGCTGCGGCTCGACGCGCACGCACGAGAGCGAGTACTACGCGGTCGCGCTGTCGCACGACGGTCGTGCGGTGGCCGGGCTGGTCATGGACACGCACACCAAGACGACCCGGCCGCTGGTTCGCGACAGCGCCGAGGACGACCTGGTCGACAGTCACAGCAAGTTCCTGGTCGTCACCATCGATCCGGCGCGCGGCGCCATCGCGCGCCGCGGCGAGGTCGGGTGGGGCAGCGATGACTACGGCCAGAACGAGAACCGGGTCCGGCTGGCCGGCCCGCCGGCGTGGCACGGCTGCTGCGCCCTGCAGGCGCTGGACGCCGATGGCCGGGTCTACTTCGGCCCCAACGGCATGGATCGCGAGATCATCCTGGGCGGCGCTGCCGGCATGATCTGGGACGACAACCACCACAACGAGCTGCGCCTGTGGGAGCCGCGCACCGGCCGGCGAGTGGTCGCCCCGATGCCGGCGGCCGACCAGAAGCTGGAGCGCCTGTCGAACGATCGCTCGCGGCTGTTCCTGGTCCGTCAGGCTTCGACGGGTGCCAGCGAGGCGAAGGTGATCGAGGTCGATCTGCGGCAATCGCTCGCCGCCGGCGTGCTGCGTGCCAGCGAGCGGACCGTGACCTTCCCCCGCGGCGAATACGAGACGGCGTGGACCGTCGAGGACGTGTCGCCCACCGGTCGGCAACTGCTGGTGCACACCTACGGCGACAAGGGGTGGATCCTGGTCGAGGTCGCCACCGGCGCCCGGCGGCCGATCTTGCCCGAGCTCGCCGACGAAGAAGCATCCGCGGATCCGGCGAAGCTTCCGCAGATGGAGGATGGCGAGGAGCCCGGGTCCTCCGGGTGCGGCGACAGCGACCGGCTCGACTTCCTCTCCGACGAGACGATGCTCCTGCGCCGGCCCTACAGCACCCTGGCCCTGAGCGTCGCCAAGGGTGGGATCGAAGGGCTGACCAAGGTCAGCGATGAATGCTTCTGGGGGGCCGACGACTGCATCGACGGCTGGGCAACGCTGTGGGCGGACAAGCGCGCGGCGATGGTCCGCTGCAGCGATGGCAAGTTGCTGGCCGCGGGGATCGCTTCCTACAACTACTTCTTCCGGGCCCAGCGGCGCGCGTTCGCGGTGGGCTCCCTGAGGGGACCCGACGACCAGCTGCTGATCTTCGATCTGGATGCCGCCCGGGTCGTGCCACGGCCGTTGCCCGCAGGTGCCCGCCGCATCGTGGCCATCTCGGCTGACGCGCGCACCGTGGCCTTCGCCTCGTGGGACTCCGAGGAGAACTTGCTGCTCTACGACGTCGCCAGCGGCAAGGTCACCACCGTCAAGCCCTGATGGCTCACGGCGGCGGCGCCTGCTTGCGCTCCTGCTCCCGCTGTCGACGCAGCTCCTCGCGCTCCAGCCGCTTGCGTTCGCGCGCCAGGGCCTTCTGGGCCGACGCGGTCACGCGATCCACGTTCTCCAGCGCGACCGGATCGGTGCCGATCATGCTCTTGTACTCCGCGAACAGCTGCAGCGCCCGCTGCAGCCGGTCGACGAAGAGGCCGAACAGCTCCACGTCGAGGTACAGGATGCCCAGGTTGTAGCGGGCGGGCGCGTAGGTCGCGTCGACGGCGATCGCCTTGCGATACAGCCCCTCGGCACGCCGGTAGGCCGCCTTCCCCGGCTCATCCGCCAGGTTGCCTGCATTGATCCGAAGGGCGGTGCCCAGCGCGGTCAGCGCGACCGCGGAGTCCGGCCGCAGCCGTGCGGCTCGCTCCAGCAGCTCCACGGCTGCCGCGGGATCGCCGCCGCTCTGCAAGTCGAGACCACCCAGGACCACCAGGGCCGGGAAGTAGTTCGGATCCAGCTCGGTGGCGCGCTGGTAGGCAGCCCGGGCAGCGCCCGGGTTGCCCAGTTGCTCTGCAAGCATGCCGGCCAGCATCTGACAGGTAGCGTCCTTGGCGCCGGCATCGGTGGCCACGGCCCGATCGATGATGAACTGAGCCAGCTCCGGTTCACCGCGCCCCATGTGGACGCGGGCCGCGCGCCGCAGCGCGGGCAGGTGCTCGGGGTCGATGGCCAGTGCCTCCCGCGACCGGGCCAGCGCGCGATCCCGATCGCCGGTGGCCAGCGCATCATCCCCTTCGCGATCCAGAGCGCCCAGCTGGGCGGCACGTTGCGCGGCGTCGAGCTCGACGACCGGCGCAAGGGGAGCAATCACCTGGGATGCCGCGGCCGGAGGCGCCGTGGGCCCCGCCGGGGGAGATCCGGCGGCCGGCGGCTGCGGCGACGCAACCGGCACTGGCGGGACCGGCTGCGCTGGGCTGGGCGGACGCGCACTGCATCCCACCATCGCCACGGCCAGCAGCAGGTAGCGCATCACGGTTGAACACTCCGATCGATGATGGGCGCGTGCTGTGCCGGATACTCTGCGGTGGACACGTACGTGCTCAGTCGCTCACGCGCGAGATCGGTCCAGCGATTGCTCACGCCGGCCTGTTTGCCCGCCTGGACCACATCCCGCCAGTGTCCGGCCGCCTGAGTGAAGTACGACTGGACGCCCTCTTCCAGCCTGCTCTGGTAGACGTCGAGAATCTCGGGGTTGGCGTTGCTCGCGACACGTATCACTCTCGGGATCGGAGCCGCCAGGATCTTTTCTGCTTGAGTGATCAGGACGTCGCCCGCGCGTACCTTCGCGGCCATCGTCCATTCGACCGAGCGGTAGGTCGCGACCGCGACGTACCGATCCATCACACGCCCACTGCGGGCGTCGAGCTCGGCGCGGATCTTCTTCAGCTGCTCGACGGTCGCATCCGCGGTCATGAGCTTGAAGCTCTCGAGCTCGGCCAGCTGGTACGCTTCGGCCTCCGCGAAAGCGCACTCCGCGGCCATGCCGGCGACATTCGGCTGATCGGTGGCCGGGACGCACGCCCAGGCGGCGACCGCCGCTCGGCGCGCCCTCATTGCTTCCGGCTTGTTGCCAAAGCGGCTCTGCAGCACGAACTCCTTGTAGTAGCTCTCGACTTCGCGCCTGGGCTCGAGGCGGGCGAAACGGTCGCGCCATTCGGCGAACGCGGTCGCCATGCGCTTGGGGTCCTGCTTCTTCTCGTAGATGAGCGCGACCATCCAGTAGCCGATGCTGCGATCGCTCGGCTTGACGGCGGCCGCGGCGAAGCGCGCCCACAACGAGAGCGCGCCCGGTTCATCCTTGCGATCGCTGTAGAGGTGGCGGAGGTCCTGCATGTAGGCCGCGTTGTACAGGGCATCGAATCGGCGAGTCGTGTCCCGGTCGAGCTTGGCCACCACGAGGTACTCGGCGACCGCTTTCTCGAGATCCAGCTCGCGCTCGTGACCCCTGGCGCTCAGCCACAAGACGTCGACGTAGTTCTTGCTGCGGGCCAGCCGCGGGTCCGCCAGGAAGGCATCGATGGCGTTGCGCCGGTTGCGCGGCATGTCGGCGCGGTCGAACGCGATCACCGCGTTGTACAGCGCCGTCTCCCGGGTCGCGACGTCGTCAGCCGCATCCGCAGCGAGCGCGTACCACTCGATCGCGGCGCCGGCGAAATCTCCGTCCTGGAACCGCTGCGCCGCCTTCTTGTAGCGGATGGCCCGCTGCTGGGCGACGGTCGCCAGGTAGGCCGCCTGGTCGCCGCAGCGCCGGCTGGTGAACTGCTCGGTGGTGGCGTCCACCCGCTTGCTGTCCCCGCGCGCCAGGTAGATGACCAGCAGCGCGTCCTTGGCTCGCGGTGCCAGGCTGGTGCCGCACTCGTCGCTCACGATGCGCTCGAGCCGCGGGATGGCTTCGTCGAAGCGGTGGTGGCGGAACAGGACCAGGGCCGCACTCCAGGCCGCGGCGCGGCCGGCTCCTTCACCGCTGAAGGGCGCCGCCGCGTCGAGTGCCGCCAGCAGGTCGGCGTACGGCCTGGCCAGCTCGAGCGCCTTGCCATCCTTCGCGGCCGCCTGGTCGGGCAGGTCTGGCGCGATCAACGTGCCTTGCTGGATCCCGGCATCCACCACGGCCTGCAGCGCGGCCACCGCGCCGAGCGCAGCGTCGCGGCGTAGCTCGGTGTCCACGTCGGCCCGGTCGCGGACCAGGGCGTACTCGGTCGCGGCCTCGGTCAGATCGCCGTGATGTTGCAGCGCATCGGCGAGCTGATAACGCATCGAGGCCGGGCCGCCGGGATAGTCGGTCAAGTAGGCACGGTACAGCGCGATCGCTTCGGTCAGCTCGCGGCGGACGTGCGCCCGGCTTGCGGCGCGGGCCAGGAAGGGCTCGGCGACCTCGCGCTGGCGCGCCAGCGCCGCCGGATCGTTCGCGTTGGCCTGCTGCCAGCGGCTGCCGTGCCGGTAGCTGGTCGCCAGCAGGGTGCCCTCGCGCTCGGCCGCTTCGATCTGGTCGCCGCGGGTCAGCACGTCGATCAGCCGGGCGTGGTCCGCAGGCGCGCTGCCGTTCGTCGGCCACTGGCTGAGCGTCCGCCGGCACACCCACTCGGCGACGCCCCAGTCGTTGCGCGCGGCCAGGACCTCGGCCATCCGGGCGAACACATCATGAACGTGACCCTCGACGGCGCGCTCCGGGTAGTAGAAGCTCTCGATCCATTCCGCCGTGGTCGCCGGCTGGGTCAGCACCGAGGGGGGCAGGATGTTGGCCATCGCCTCGGCGATCCGGGTGATCGCTTCGGCGCGGCGCGGCTCGCCACGCTGGCTGCGATCGACCTCGCGAACGAAGGCGTCGAAGGCCTCGATGGCCTCGGGCCAGTGCTCGGCGCCGAATGCGAGCCGGCCGCGCTCGAACAGCGCCGTGGGGTACGCCGCGCTGGTGCCGGGAACGCGCCCATAGGCGGTGAGCGCGCGGTCCAGCCCGCTCGGCTCGCGAGCCAGGATCCCGGCCAGCTCGATCCAGGCCGTGGCGGCGGCCTCCACGGGGGCAGCGCTCTTGCAGGCGGCCAGGTCCACCGCCCTGGCATCCCCGCAGACGATCTCCAGGTAGGCGCCGGTGGCGCCGGCCGGATCCTGCGCCGCGGCCAGATGCTTGCCCAGCCAGCGCAGCACGGTGAGCCGTTGCGGCCGTGCCGAGGGATCGTCGACCAGCTCGCGGAGCGCGGTGATCGCTTCACTGGCGCCGGCCGGGCTCACGCGCGCCAGCGCGAGCAGGGCGGCGGTGCGCCGCGGGCCGGGCTCCTGCGTGGCCGCGAACCGCGCGATTGCGCGCACGGCGCCGGTGCGGGCTACATCGCTGCTGGCCGGCGTGGCCGGGGCCACCCGCCGGTGCTCGGTCTCGATGACCGCGAACCGATCGACGTGATCGACCAGCGCCTCCAGCTCGGCCAGCTTCTGGTCGTCGGTCCAGCCGAGCGAGGGCAGGACCGCCAGCGCGACGCCGATCAGTTGCAGTGACCTGCGCGGCACTCGGCCAGCTCCTTGCGCAGGCGCTCGATGGTGGCCTGCTGCAGCTTGCGGGCCGCGTCGGCCGACTGGCTCTCCTTCTCCGCGAGCTGTCGGGCGGCGGTGGCCTTCTTCATCTGCTCCTGGGCCGTTTTCATGTCGGCCTCCACCTTGCTGCGCTCGGCCGCCAGGCGGGTCTTCTCGCGCCCGAAGTCGATCATCTGCTGCTTGAGCTCTTCGTTGGTCATCTGCAGCTCGTCTTGACCCAGTCGCACCTGGGCCTCGGCCTGCTCCTTCAGCTTCTCGGCCTCCCCGCGTAGCGTCGCGTTGCGTCGAGCGTCCAGCTCGGCCTGGGTTCGCGCCGCTTCGGCCTGCTGGCGCGCGTCCTCGGCCTGGGCCAGGGACTCCTCGGCGGCCTCGCGGGCCTGATCGGCGCGCTTGCGCTGGTCGACGCTGGCCAGATAGCTGACGACGAGCACGACCGCGACCGCAGCGAGCACGCCGATGAGCCCGATCACGCTGCGCCGGCCGCGGCGGCGCCGCCGATCCAGATCGATGGCAGCGTCGACGAAGTCACGTTCATCGACGAGCCGATCGCGGAGGCGCAGCGCGGTATCGAGCCGCGCGCCTCGCCATAGCAGGTCGGGCTCCCGACCCCCGGTGCGCCAGCGGGTGGCGTCGGCGTGGACATCGGCGAGCAGCTCGCGTTCGGCGCGGGTCTCCTCCAGCCAGGTGTGCAGCTGCGGCCAGCGATGTGCCAGCGCCTCGTGGACGACCTCCAGCCGCGCGCCGCCGCTGGCCTCGACGTGCCTGCGGATCAGGCGGCGGGCGACCAGGGTCCGGGCGACGGCGGCGCTCGTGCCGTCGCGGGCGGCGCGCTCCTCGTCCACCTGGACCCGGGTGCCGTCCGGTCGGAACAGCTGGACCAGCAGCTCGCGCATGGCGCGGCGCTCGTCGGTGGCGAGGCCATCGAAGATCTCCTGGGCCACATCGGCCAGCGCACCCTGGATGCCGCCGATCGTCTCCCACTCCGCGCGCGGCAGCTGCTTGGCCTGGTCGTCGCGCTGCTCCCACCAGCGGGTGAGCGCGAACTGGACCAGGGGCAGCGCGCTGGCGTCGCTGGACAGCACTCCGGTCGCCTCGGCGATGACCTCGTCGCCGCCTTCGATGCGGTAGCCGGCGGCCTCGGCCGGACCCCGGACGATCTCCGGTACGGCATTGGGATCCACCCCGCGGACGGTGTACAGGCTGCGCTCGGGGAACCGGCGCAGCTCGGGCAGGGCGGCGATCCTGCCGAACAGATCGTCGCGCACGGTTGCCACCAGGCGGATGGCGGCCCCCTCGGCGGCGGTTGCCTCGGCCAGCGTGGCCAGCTGCCGTCCGAAGCTGATCCGCTCGTCGTCGGACAGGCGGAGCAACTCCTCCAGCTGATCGACCACGAGGACGGTCCCGATGCGGCGGTCACCGTTCTCGGCGCCCGCGATCGCATCGCCGAGCGCGCCGGGCCCGCCGGACGGGCGGACGATGACCTGGCGCCAGCCGTCCATGTCGTCCAGCATGCGCTCGTCGATGCGCGCGGCCACGCCGGCCATCGCCAGCGACGACTTGCCGCAGCCGGACGGCCCACAGAGCACGATCGCGGGGCGCTCCGCGAGCAGATCCGTGATCTGTGCGCAGTCGGCGTCCCGGCCGAACATGTGACCGGCGCGCCGGCCGTCGAACGCCTCGAGGCCGACGTACGGCGGATCGGGCAGGCCCCAGGGACGCCGGAAGACCTCGTCGATCGCGGCGGCAAGCGAGGCGCCGGTCGGACGCTCGTCGGGATTGATCGCCAGCATCCGGTCGACCAGCGCGACCACCGCGGGCGGCAGCGTCGCATCGGCCGCGCTCAGCGGGGTCAGCTCGCGACGCAAGGTCGCCGACACCAGGGCGGCGCGATAGCGCGACATCTGCTCGTCGGTGCTGGTGTTCGACGGGACCGACATGCCGCTCGGCAGCGTGTGCGGCAAGCCCCCGGCGATCATCCGGTACAGCACGATGCCGAGCGCGTAGACATCGCCCGCAGGTCCCGGGCGCTGGCCCGACAGCACCTCCGGCGGGATGTAGCCCGGAGTGCCCACGATGCGGTCGCGGGTGGCCGGGGCCAGCGAGCCGGGTACCTCGTGGATGGCCACCGCGCCGGTGCCGTCGACGAACGCGCCCTGGAACGAGTCGCCGGGTTCGGGGACCGCGGGCGCATGATCATCGAGCGCGGCGACCCCGAAATCCAGGACCCAGACCTGGTGGCCCGCGCCGAGCAGCACGTTCTGCGGCTTGAGGTCGCAATGGCTGACGCCCACCGCATGGCAGGTGTCGAGTGCCGCGGCGATGTCACGGGCGATGGCGAGGGCGCGGCGCCAGTAGATCCGGCCGGCCTGCAGCCGAGCTTCCAGGGTCCGCCCGTCGAGCAGCTCCATCGCGATGAAGGCGAGCGCCTCGTTGCGCGCGACGCCGACGTCGTAGACCGTGGCGATCGAGGAGCATCGGACGTCGCGGATCGCGCGCACCTCGTTGAGCCATTCGACCTGCGCGCCGCGGGGCGCCCGCAGCAGCTTCAGCGCCACGTCGCGGACCGCAGCGCCGTCGACCTCGTGGCGTGCCCGCCAGACCTCGCCGAAGCCGCCGCGCCCGATCAGATCCGCGAGCCGGTAGCGGCCGTCGACCAGGAGCCCAGAGCGTCCCAGGCCCGACCGGGCGGCGTCCTCCCCCGCCATCCGGCGATACTATCACGCACCGACGGACGGCCGGGTCCTAGTGATGACGGTGGTGGAGATCGGAGACGTGGGCGTGCGTGTGCGTCACCGGCTCGTGGCTGTGCTCGTGGGTGTGGCGTAACCAGGCGGGCAGGCCGGGGTGGACATGGCCGTGGTGCGCGTCGTCGTGGCGGTGGGCGTGCGTGTGCGTGAGGGCATCGTGGTCGTGCGCGTGCTCGTGGTGGCCACGGAGGATCAGGGCGACGCCTGATAGCATGAGCGCGGCGGCGATGATCTCGGCGCCCGTTATCGGTTCGGCGAGGACGGTCCAGGCCAGGGTGGCGCCGAAGAGCGGCGCGGTGGCGAACAGCAACTGGGCGCGGGTGGCGCCGAGGCGCTGGGCGGCGGAGATGTAGAGGGCGATCGATGCGCCGTAGGCGAGGGCGCCGGTGGCGAGGGCGAGGGTGAGCGGAGTGGGGGAGAAGGTGAAGGGCTCGGTGGTGAGGCCGAGGGTGAGGTTGATGGTGCCGGCGATGGCGCCCTTGAGCAGGGTGGTCTGGGCCGGGGTGTAGCCGTCGATGAGCGCGGTGGCGTGGTTGTCGATCGCCCAGCACAGGCAGGCGGCAGCGGTGAGGGCGGCGGCGGTCGCGCCGGAGGTGCCGCCGGGGGCGGCGAGCAGGGCGCCGCCGGCGACCACGGCGGCAGCGGCCAGCCAGGTGCGCGGGCCGAGGTGCTCGCGGAAGAAGAGGGCGGCGAGGATGGCGGTGAAGATGGCTTCGAGGTTGAGCCAGAGGGCCACCGGGGCGGCGGCGGCGGAGCGCAGGGCGAAGAGGAGGAAGACCGGACCGAGGAGGCCGCCGAAGAGAACGGCGGCGAGCAGGTAGCGGCGGTGGGTGGCAGCGCGGCGGCGCTCGGGGCTGCCACCGCGCAGGGCGAAGGGCGCGGTCGCCAGGGCGGCGCCCAGGTAGAGCAGGCCGGCGAGGGTGAAGGGTCCGAGGGCACCGGTGCTGTCGCCCAGCAGGTACTTGGCCAGGGGCGTGGAGGCGCCGAAGAGCGCGGCGGCCAGCAGACAGCCGAACAGCGGGCCGGGGCTCATGGTAGGAGTGTAGCGTGTCGGAACTGACGTTCGGCGTGAAAGACGGAGAGGAGCGGCCGCGGGCCGTGGTGCTCGCGGTGCAGCTGCCGGGCGTGAACGACGCCGAGCTGGACTCGTCGCTGGTGGAGCTGGAGCGGCTGGCGCGGACGCTCGGGCTCGACGTGGTGGGGCGGGTGAAGCAGCGCAGGAAGGGGCTGGCGTCGGGGACGGTGGTCGGGGAGGGGAAGCTGGTGGAGCTGGCGAGGTGGACGGGGGGGAAGGGAGTGGTCGAGGGGTACAAGAAGCCGGGGACCGAGCCCGAGGAAGAAGCCGAGCAACAGGAGACAGGAGACGGGCAACCGGCAACCGGCAACAGGAACCCGGAAGAGCCCAGGGCGACGGTGGTGCTGGTCGATCATGATCTGACGCCGACGCAGCAGCGCAATCTGGAGATCGCGACCGGCGTGGAAGTTCATGACCGGACGAGTGTCATCCTGGGGATCTTTTTTCGGCATGCGCGGACGCGGGAGGCGCGGCTGCAGGTGGAGATGGCGCGGCTGGCGTATCTGGCGCCGCGGCTGAAGGCGGCGAGCGGGGGCGAGGATCGGCAGCGGGGCGGGATCGGCGGCAAGGGTGCGGGCGAGAGCACGCTGGAGCTGGACCGGCGGCGCATCCGCGACCGGATCGCGGAGCTGCGCAGGGAGCTGGAGGCGATCGAGGGTGGGGCGAAGACGCGAAGGGGCAGGCGGAGCGAGCTGCCGACGGTGGCGCTGGTCGGGTACACCAATGCGGGCAAGAGCTCGCTGATGCGGGCGCTGACCGGCAGCGAGGTGTACGTGGCCGACAAGCTGTTCGCCACCCTGGACACGACGGTGCGGGTGCTGTTGCCGCGCACCGAGCCGCCGATCCTGGTGTCGGACACGGTCGGCTTCATCAAGAAGCTGCCGCACGACCTGGTCGCGAGCTTCCGGTCCACCCTGGAGGAGGCGGCGGAGGCGGATCTGCTGCTGCATGTGGTCGATGCGGCGGATGCGGCGCACGAGGATCACATCGCGGTCACCAACGCGGCGCTGGGCGAGATCGGGGCGGACGCGACGGCGTGGATCCTGCTCAACAAGATCGACAAGGTCGACGAGGCCGGGCGGGAGGCGCTGCGCGACACGCACCCGGATGCGATCCAGCTGTCGGCACGGGACGAGCACGATACCGAGGCGCTGGCCGAGCGGCTGACCACGCATTTCCTGGGCGCGCCGGAGGAGGCCGAGCTGGTCATCCCGTGGGACCGGCACAAGCTGGTGCACGAGATCCACGAGCATGCGCGCGTGGTCGCCGAGACCCACGAGGAGAGCGGCACGCGGCTGACCGTGCGGGCGCCGCGGAGCGTGATCGAGAAGCTGCGGGCGCAGCTAGACCCAGGCGAGCCGCGCAGCGGCTCGCCAAAGGATAACTCTGGCTCTGGGGGCTAGCCCATCAGCTCGGCGACCGCCTCGGCGAGCTTGCCGCGGTCGGCCTCGGTGATCAGCGCCTGACCGGACGGGGTCACGGCCAGCACCGCGGGCGCCTGGGCGCAGCGGTCGAGGCAGTTCTTGGCCTGGATGTCGAAGCTCGGCTTGCCGGCGGCGGCGCGGTCGCGGCGGATGGCCAGCAGATCCTCGATCCGGTCGAGGGCGCCCCAGCCCTGGCAGCCGCCGGCGCAGCAGACGAAGGCGACCTCGCCGGTGCGCGCGAACGGCAGATCGGTGGTCATGGCGGCGGCGGCGTACAGGTGGCTGAGCTCGGCGCCGGTGTCGTCGGCGATCTGGTCGAGCAGCTCGGCGGTGAGCTCTTCGCTGCCGGCCTGCTCGGCGGCGTCCTCGATGGCGACGCCCAGCTTCATGAGCCGATCGAGCTCGAGCGGGGCGTGCGTGGCCGGCGTGCTGGGCCGCGGCTTGCCGAGGACGGGAAGACTCATGCCGCGTTCTACCGGGGCGGACGCATGGCTGTCAAACGGTTCTGGCGGCGCGGGCGGCGTCGCTGTCCGGGACCGCCTCGTTGCGCTGCATCAGGATCGGGATCAGGTAACGGGCGATCTCCGAGAACACGTCATGATCGGGATTCAGCATCTTGCCGATGCCCTGGGCGGTGATCAGGGCGACGAACACCAGGGTCATGTCGGTCACCGGCCGGACCCGGTACTTGCGGCCGATGGCGAACATCTCGCTGAACATCTCGCCGTACTCGAGGTCCTTGATCTGCTTGGCGCGGAAGCGCTGCGCGAACTCGTCGACCTCGACGCGCAGGCCCGCCCAGTCGACCTCGCCAAGGTACTTGTGGAAGCGCTTCAGGTGGCCGACCAGGTCGTCCGGCGTGCCCATGGTCAGGCACTTGGTCATGTCGATGAACTGGATGAGCACGTCCTCGTGCAGCAGCTTGGCCAGGCCGACGTCGAAGATGACCAGCTGCCCCGACTCGCGCACCATCATGTTGCCCGGGTGCAGGTCGGCGTGCACGAAGCCGTCCTCGAAGCACATGCGGAACATGGTCATGCGCACGGTCTCGGCCAGGTGCGGGTACTTGCCGGCCGGCAGGGCGTCGATCTTGACGCCGCGCACGAACTCCATGGTCAGCACGCGCTGCGAGCAGTGGCTGTCGTGGATGGCCGGGAAGACCACACCCTCGCGGCCGGCGAAGTTGGTGCGGAAGCGGCGGTAGTTGTCGGCCTCGATGCGCAGGTCGGTCTGATCGTGGATGGCGTCGACGAAGTGGCGTAGGTGGCCGACCGGATCCGACAGCCGCCACCTGGGATGGATGGCGATGATGCGCGCGCCCACCAGCAGGATGGCGGCGTCGCGCTCGACCTGGCGGCGCACCGTCGGGCGCAGGACCTTGACCGCGACCTCGGTGCCATCGGGCAGGTTGGCGCGGTGCACCTGGGCGACGCTGGCGGCGGCGACCGGCTGCTCGTCGAACTGGCTGAACAGCTCGCCGATCGGCTTGCCCAGGTCCTTCTCGATGACCCGGCGCGCCCGCCAGAAGGCGAACGGGTGCAGCCGGTCCTGCAGGTGGCGCAGCTGGGCGATGACCTCGGGCGAGAACAGGTCCGGCCGCGTGCTCATGACCTGGCCGAGCTTGATGAAGGTCGCGCCCAGCGTGCTCATGCCGTGGCGCAGGATCCAGCCGCGCAGGTGGCCGACCGCGCGCGCGCGCCGCGCCTTCGGCCAGACGAACAGCGTGCCGATGCGGCCGAACAGATACATGATCCCGCACAGCAGCAGCACCAGCAGGAGCTGCACGAAGTGGATCAGGTTGCCCGGCAGACGTAACAGCGCCATGGCGACGGCCCGCGACTATACCGCAGCGGCGGCGCTACTCGGTGGCTCGCTGCTCGGAGGGCGTGCCGGAGCTGGACACACCCGAGCCGAACCGGTCATCGATCGCCCCGCCCAGCGTGTAGGTCGAATAGACGTTGTCGCAGTCGAGGTCGGCGTTGGCCACCGCCGCGAAGTTGTTGCTGCCGTCGGTGGCGCCCGGGTTGTCGCTGACCACGTAGGAGTAGTGGAAGTAGTGGGCCTTCTCCATGGAGAAGTCGAGCCCGTCGGGGCCCCACACCGGGTCGCCCTCCCACTGCGCCTTGTTGGGGGCGCACTTGCCGCCGTTGGCGCAGCAGCTGCCCAGCGCCGGGGTCGGGCCCACGCTGGGGGCCGGGAAGTGCTGGGTCAGCGGGGCCACCGCGCCGGGCGGGGTGTGCTCCTTCTCGTAGTAGGTCTGCGCACCGCGGAAGATCGCCTGCAGGGTCTCGTGCGGCTCGCCGGCCTTGGCCTTCTTGGTGTAGCCGATGAACACCGGGATCGCGATGGCCGCGACGATGCCGATGAGCACCACCACGATCATGAGCTCGATCAAGGTGAAGCCCCGCTCACCACGGTCCCCGCGCATCATTGCGATGGTACAACGGGCCCCCGGCCGCGTGATAGTTTCGGGCGGTGGGCAGCGGCGAAGTACCGGGTAGGACGACGATCACCCACGTGGGCGGAACCCAGGCGCTGTCGGTGCAGCGACTACGGGTGACGGCGCTGGAGGGGCCTGCGGCGGGTCAGGTCTGGACCCTGGAGGAGGCGCGGGCGGTCATCGGCTCCCACCCTCGCTGCGATCTGCTGATCGACGACCCCACCGTGTCGCGATTTCATTGCGAGATCCGGCTCGACGACAAGCGGGCGCGGGTGCGCGATCTCGACAGCCGCAACGGCACCCTGGTCGACGGCGTCGAGGTGGTGGATGCCTGGCTGCGCGACGGCAGCCGGCTGCGGCTGGGCCGCACGCTGCTGCGGGTGGATCAGGGCGAGGGGGCGGTCGAGCTGCCGGTATCGCAGCGGGCGGCGTTCGGCGCCCTGGTCGGCAGCTCGCCGCTGATGCGCCGGACCTTCGAGCGCCTGGAGCGGGCGGCCGCCAGCGACGCCACCGTGCTGCTCGAGGGTGAGACCGGCACCGGCAAGACGTTGGCGGCGCGCGCGGTGCACGACGCCAGCGCCCGGCGCGCCGGACCGTTCATGATCCTCGACTGCGGCTCGGTGCCGGCCACCCTGCTGGAGAGCGAGCTGTTCGGCCACGAGCGCGGCGCCTTCACCGGCGCCGACGCGCGGCGCACCGGCGTGTTCGAGGAGGCCGACGGCGGCACCCTGTTCCTCGACGAGATCGGCGAGCTGCCGCTCGAGCTGCAGGTCAAGCTGCTCGGCGCGCTGGAGAACCGCAGCGTGCGGCGGGTCGGCGGCACGGCGACGATCGCGGTCGACGTCCGGGTGATCGCCGCGACCAACCGCGATCTGCGCGCCGAGGTCAACGGCGGCCGCTTCCGGCCCGACCTGTACTACCGGCTGGCGGTGATCACGATCGTGCAGCCGGCGCTGCGCGAGCGGCCGGCCGATCTGCCGCTGCTGGCCGAGCAGCTGCTGACGTCGCTGGGCGCCGACCGGGCGCGCATCGATCGCCTGCTCACGCCGGAGCTGATCGGCCGCATGCAGCAGGCCGCCTGGCCGGGCAACATCCGCGAGCTGCGCAACTACCTCGAGCGCTGCCTGGCCTTCGACGAGGCGGCGCCGCTGGCCGCCGCAGCCGCCGCCGCAGCCCCGGCCGGCGCCGGCGCCGCGGTGCGCAGCGATCTGCCCTACGCCGAGGCCCGCCAGGCCGCGCTGACCGCGTTCGAGCGCGCCTACCTGCAGGCGCTGCTGCAGGAGCACGGCGGGGTGGCGGCCGCGGCC
>JADMIO010848941.1_pt1 | contig 47127 bp, 60 predicted proteins | sample 8958161 | NCBI WGS metagenome assembly JADMIO01 (sample SAMN16585339, study PRJNA669376) | soil metagenome | isolation source: Crop rotation soil | place: USA: Cullars Rotation, Alabama | collected 2011
CTTTCCCAAAGAAGTTAAACCGCCTCTGCCCCCCGAAGATGGATTATTCAGACAGGTCACGGATGTGGCTTGGGATTCCGCAGGGAATACCTATATTAGTGACGGCTATGTCAATTCAAGGATTGCCAAAATCGATAAAGAGGGCAATTGGCTGAAGTCGTGGGGCGAACCCGGGGACAAACCCGGTCAATTCGACACTCCGCACAGCATTGCGGTTGACGCGAGCGACAATATTTATGTTGCAGACCGTGGGAACCATCGCATACAAGTATTCGATCCAACTGGTAAATTTCTCCGTCAGATCGTCATCGATGTCCCCGTTTCGCCAGATGCAAGACCCGCGATCGGCAACAAAACCGACCATCCCTCTGGTTCGAGAACGCCAGGTTCTCCTTGGGCCATTTGCATCACGCCGCCGCCCCATCAAGTGCTGTTCAGTTCTGATGCGTTTCCGGGAAGGATTTACAAGCTGAGCCTGGATGGAAAGCTTCTTGGCGTGTTCGGCAAGACAGGGAAACAGTTAGGCCAGTTCGGCTGGATTCACGAGATCGCTTGCCCTTCGGAGAATGAGTTGTACGTCGCGGAGCTCTTAAATTGGCGTGCGCAGAAAATCATTTTAGGAGCCATGCACTAATCCCGTTGTGCATCGGCAAAGCCCAATTCGGTTACAGTGGCGGCAATCCGGAAGCTAGCTGTCGCAACCAGGCGTTTTCACAAGCTTGCGCCGTCTGTTCGCCGCACAACCTGCCCGCCGAGCCACTTTGAGCGTAACCGGGATGTACTCCCGTCAGCGGGCCCTGTCACCGGGCAACAAAAGTCCGCACCGGCCGCCTTATCGAGAACAGCCTGGTTACAGACTGCAAATGTCGCTAACTTATCCCGCCACCGGCACCGGCTCCTCCACACTCGCCTCACGCAGGAATTTCGCGGCCTCTTCTGGCGGAGTGGGGTTGATGTAGAAACCTGTGCCCCACTCGAAGCCGGCGGTCTTGGTCAGCTTCGGCATGAACTCGATGTGCCAATGATAGTGGTCGTTCTGCGAGTCTTGTACCGGGGAACTGTGAATGACAAGGTTGTAGGGAGGATTATCCAGCACGCGGTCGGCCTTCATCAGCAGATTCTTCAAAGCTGAGGCGAGGTTCTGGAACATGTGTGACGACGAGTTCTCGAATGCCGACTCGTGCTGCTTGGGCAAGATCCAGGTCTCGAACGGAAAGCGCGGCGCATAGGGGGCCAGCGTAAGGAAGCTCTCGTTCTCGGCCACGACTCGGACGGCGGAGTCCAGCTCCTGGCGAATGATGTCGCAGAAAACGCAGCGCTCTTTATAAATGTAGTACTGCTTGGCGCCCTGGAGTTCCTCGACCACGTAGATGGGAAGAATGGGCAGCGCGATCAGCTGCGAGTGGGCGTGTTCCAACGATGCCCCGGCGGCTTCGCCGTGGTTCTTGAAAATCAGGATGTACTTGAAGCGTTTATCTTTCTTCAGGTCGAGGATGCGGTCGCGAAAGGTCCACAGCACGTCTTCGATGCGCTTGGGCGGAAGTGTGGCCAGGGTCTTATCGTGGTCCGGGGTCTCGATGATGACTTCATGGGCGCCGATGCCGTTCATCTTGTCGAACATTCCTTCGGCCTGGCGGTTCAGGTTGCCCTCGATGCCCAGCGCCGGGAACTTGTTCGGCACCACGCGCACGGTCCAGCCGGGTGTGTCACGCTGGCTGGCAGTGCCGTTGTTACTGGGACGATAGGCCTGGATTTCGGGGGGCGTCTTGCTCTCGTTGCCATAGCAGAAGGGACAGAATCCGCCCCTGATTTTGACAGCTTCCCGCATGAAGTCGGTCGGACGCTTAGCGCGATCCGTCGAGATGATGACCCAGCGTCCAACGATGGGATCTTTCCTTAGCTCTGGCAAGGATCATTCCTTTCCGCGATGGCGAGACAGCCTCTCATTTTAGGACACGGAAAAAGCATTCTGGAACAGCTCGAAATCCGCATGGCTGGCGTCGCGGTCATAATAAACGCTGACTACATCGAAACGCCAGCTACAGGGAAGCGGCAGGTGCCGCATGAATTCCTGCGCCACGCCTCCCAACTTGCGCCGCTTGGCATGGTCTACCGCAGCCTCGGCCGGCTTCACCTCGCGCGAAGTCCGGGTCTTGACCTCAATGAAGCAGAGAACGCCTTTGTCCCAGCCGATCAAATCGATTTCTCCGCGGCGGCGTGGCGTGCGATAGTTGCGGGCCACCATCATGTAACCTTTGCGCCGCAAATAGAAGTAGGCGTCCTCCTCCCCCCGGCGTCCGGTAAGCTGGTGCGCGGGCAGAGCTTCAGGCTTGCGATTGAACCGGGCAGCGAGCCAGTCGAGAGCGCGCAGGCTGCGGCGGGTGAAACTGCCTCGCATGAAACGATGGTATGCCTGCCGGCGGCTTGAGCAAGTGACCGGCGTCACAGCTCCCTGCGTAGCTGCGTTCCCGGGGACAGCCGATCCGGCTGTCGCTACGGCCGCTACTTTACAATAAGCGGATGCTGAATCCATATGCTGCTTTTCTAGGGGACCGGGACCCGGTCCAGGTCGCCGGCGAGACGGCGGCGAAACTGAGATCGTATTACGATACTCTGGGCGAATCCGGGCTCGGCCGCAGCTACGCTCCCGGCAAGTGGTCGGCCAAGCAGGTCCTGTGTCATCTGGCCGATTGCGAGGTGGCTTTTTCCTTTCGCTTGCGGCAGGCGCTGGCCGACGACCATCACACCATTCAGCCCTTCGATCAGGAAAAGTGGGCGCTCAGCTATGACTGTTACGATGCCCGCACCGCCCTGGAGACGTTCACGGCGCTGCGCAACTGGAACCTGGGGCTGATCCGCTCGCTGAAGCCGGAGGTCATGTCGAAGCCCTTGACCCATCCCGAGCGTGGCGCCATGGAGTATCGCAACCTGCTGGAAACCATGGGCGGACACGATCTCAACCACCTCAGTCAACTGGCCAAGATTGCCGGAGGGCAGTAGCCGCTTGCCGCTAGCGCTTACGCCAGTGGAGGCGCGGGTCCTGGGCGCGCTGATCGAGAAAGACATCACTACGCCCGATTACTATCCGCTGTCGCTCAATGCGCTGCTGAACGCGTGCAATCAGAAAAACAATCGCGACCCGGTGATGGAGCTGGATGAAGACGGCGTACGCCAGGCCCTCAACGGCTTGCAGGACCGAGGCTTCGCGGGCCCCGCCCGGGGCGCGGACAGCCGGGTCACGAAGTACGAGCACCGGCTGCAGGAAGTTTACAATTTCGACCGGCGCGAGATCGCCGTGCTGTGCGTGCTGCTGCTGCGCGGGCCTCAAACCCCCGGCGAATTGCGCGGACGAACCGAACGCATGTACCGCTTCGCCGAACTGGATGACGTGAACGCAACGCTGCAGCGGTTGAGCAAACGGGAACCTCCACTGGCGATGGTTCTGCCGCGGCAGCCTGGAACCAAAGAAGTTCGCTATGCACAACTGTTCTCGCCGGAGCCCGAACACCTCCCGGCCCCGGTCGCGCCCGCGGAGAATCCTCGCGACGATCGTTTCATCCAACTGCAAGAAGAAGTGGCTGAACTCCGCCGCGCGGTGCAGGACCTTGGCGAGCAGTTCGCGGAATTGCGCCGGCGACTGGGCGAAAGCTAGTCAGAAAGCGGGAGCCAATGCGAGTTGTTTCCGTGAACGTGGGATTGCCGCGTGAAGTTCACTACAAGGGCATGACCGTCTCCACCGGCATCTTCAAAGAGCCGGTGCAAGGCACGGTTGCCGTCAGAACGCTCAACCTCGATGGCGATCGCCAGGCGGATCTGTCGGTGCATGGTGGCCCTTATAAGGCGGTCTATGGCTATCCCCTCGAGCACTTCGATTTCTGGCGGCACGAATTGGGGATCGACCTGCCTTACGGGATGTTCGGCGAAAACCTGACGACAGAAGGATTGCTCGAGTCCGAGCTCAACATCGGGGACGAACTGCGGGTCGGAACGGCGCTGCTGCGGGTGGCGCAGCCACGCATGCCATGCTACAAGCTGGCCCTAAAGTTTAACCGCGATGACATGATCAAGCGCTTTCTGGCGAGCAAGAAATCCGGATTCTATTTTTCCGTCGTCGAGGAAGGCGAGGTCGCCGCAGAGTCGCCCATGGCATTCACCCAGCGAGACGAGAATAAGGTCGCCGTCTCGGACATCACCGCCCTCTATACCGATCGCCACGGCAACGACGCTCTGCTGGAGCGCGCGGTCAAGGTTCCGGCTCTGCCTGAGAGCTGGCGCCAGTGGCTGGAGCAGCGAGCGCACCGATGACCATTAGCGGAGCCGGCTTTCGGCCCGCACCACCCGCGCCTTGACCATTTTCTTGATCAGGCCCGTGGGAATCGGTTTGCCGTTTGGAAAGTGAACCGTACCCTTGGATGGGGAATAGCGTTTGAGTTCATCCTGGAACTGCACGATGACTTCGGCCGTAGGAAACAAGCTGCAATGGTGGGCGAAAGCGGCGAACCACACCAGCACCTTCTTGTGTTTGAAAGCGGGAATGCCGTAGCTGATGGTTTCAACCGCCTCCGGCGGGACCACCGACCGAATCGCCTGGCGCATCTTTTCCAGAGCGTCGCGTGAGTCTTCTGGAAGGCCCGCCATATAGGCGTCCACGTCTTTGGGACTGGGCTTGCGGGAGACGGCGGATTGCCGGGTGGGAGACTTCCCTTTCTTCATCTGACGCTGGGTCATATCCGGCGAAATTGTAATGCACCGACGGTGAGACCGCCATCGCCGGGTGAATTCGCGATGCGAGTTAAGGTGGTCAGAGGACTTCGCCGATTCGACGGATTCCCTCCCGAATTTCCCGCTCGCTCATACGCGAGTAGCCCAGCAGGAAACCCGCCGGGGATGGCTGCGTCAGAAAATAAGGGGAAACTCCATAGATGCCGACACCGCGCTCTGCCGCCGCCGCGATCATCTCCTGTTCGTGGACGCGGCGCTTCGGCCACAGCACCACGTGGGCGCCTGCGCCGTCTCCGGTCACTTCGACCCGCTGGTCCAAATGAGCACTGATGGCCTGGAGAAGAGCCTCCCGGCGCCGCGCATTCCTGCGCCGTACGCGACGCAGAAAGCGTTCGTACATGCCCCCCGTAATGAATTCAGCCAGGGCTTCCTGCTCCAGGGTGGCGGTGTGCCGGTCACACAGCCATTTTGCAGCGGTGAACGCCTGCACCAGGCTGGTGGGCGGAATCAAATAGCCGATGCGCAGCGACGAAAAAACTGTGCGAGAGAATGTGCCGATGTAGATGACGCGGCCTGCGCGATCCAGACCTTGTAAGGACTCGAGTGCTTGGCACTCATAACGGAACTCCCCGTCATAATCGTCCTCGACCACCACGGCGTTCCGGCGTTGGGCCCACTCCAGAAGAGCCACTCGCCTGGCCAGCGGAAGCACGGCTCCCGTGGGAAACTGGTGGGAGGGCGTAACGAATGCAATGCGCGCATTCGGCAGTTGGCTTGGATCCAATCCCTCGCGATCCACTCCCACGGGGAGCACTCGCGCGCCCGCGGCGCGAAGCACCTCGCGTGTGCCCTGGTACCCAGGATCCTCGATCGCGACACGATCACCGGGTTCAATCAGCACCCGGGCAATCAGGTCAAGCGCCTGTTGCGAACCGTTGACCACTATGACCTGCGAGGGGTCGCAGGCGACGGCGCGAGACCGGCGCAAGTGGTTGCAAATCGCTTCTCGCAAGGCAAGGTGCCCCGCGGCAGGGCCGTAATCCAATCCACGGACTGGGGCTTTCCGCGCACAGCGGAGGAGGATGCGCCGCCACATTTCGAATGGAAAAATTTCGACATCGCTGCGCCCGTACGCAAAGTCATAGGGCAAAGCGCGCGTCCTGCGGCTGGGAAAGTTGACCGTTGACCATGCGGCCGCAGCCGAGGATCCATACGAAGCAAGGCGAAAGCTGGCGGCGGTAGCTGAGGGGGCGAGGCGGCGTTTTCCTATACCGCTGGACACGTAGGTTCCCGATCCTGCGCGACCCCGGGCGAACCCCTCGGCAAGCAATTGATCGTAAGCCAGCAGCACGACGGTCCGAGAAATCCCGAGCTGCTCCGCCAGATCCCTTGTGGATGGCAGCTTCTCGCCGCTCTGGAAACTTCCAGCCAGAATCGCTGCCCGCAGGCCAACATAGACCTGCCTCGACAGCGATCCTTTCTTTCTCGAAAGTGGTATTACCAATGGCACAGAAACTGGTGCTTTAACAATACCACGCATTCAGGCAGGCTAGAACCAGGCGGAAAACCCAGATCGGGATCACCGCAGGAGGCGTGGAATGAACAAAAAGATGCAGTCATGGAGACGGGGCCCGATTCTCACCACGATGGGTATTGTTCTTATGCTTGGCTTGTCTCTGCTCGCGCAAACCGACGCCGCCACAAAATCCAACGCGCCCGCAACCAGCGTGCAGCACGACGGGCAGCACGATTTTGATTTCGAAATCGGGAGTTGGCGGATTCATTTGAAGCGTCTCCTGCATCCCTTGACCGGTTCCACGACATGGCAGGAATTCGAAGGCAGCTCAGTGACCCGAAAGGTCTGGAATGGCCGCGCGAACTTCGAAGAATTCGAGACCGACGGCCCATCGGGACACGTCGAAGGCCTCACGCTTCGACTCTACAATCCTCAATCGCGCCAATGGAGCATTTACTGGGCCAACGGCAAGGATGGCGTCCTGGGCCTGCCCACGATCGGCGAGTTCAAGAATGGCCGCGGGGAGTTCTTTGACCAGGAGAGCTACAACGGCAGAACGATTTTCGTGCGCTACATCTGGTCCGATATCACGCCCAACTCCGCGCACTTCGAACAATCGTTCTCCACCGATGGAGGAAAGACTTGGGAAGTGAACTGGGTTACGGACCAGACGCGCGTCAATGGGGAATCCGCCAAGGCGCAATCACGCCAGCCCGGCGACGATCGATTTTTTAAGGACCGAAGGTAGGGTATGGCGCAATTCAGGTTAGGAATTCTCTGTTTGCTCTCGCTGTGGAATTTTGCGGTTGCACAGGAGCCACGCGCGGCCAACTCCGCTGCCGTGCAACACGATCCAAACCTGCGGAACTTTCAGGCCATCGAGTTACGCCGCTATACAGTCAAAGAAGGAGAGCGCGTTCACTTCGCCCAATATTTTGAAAGCTACTTTCCCGAGGCCTTCCAGCAACTGGGAGCGATTGCGGCGGGATCGTTTTTTGAGCGAGATCACTCGAACGGATTCACGTGGATACGCGGCTTCCACACCCTCGACGATCGCGCTGTGGCCAACGCCGCGTTCTACTACGGCCCGCTGTGGGCGGAGCATCGCGACACGCTTAATCATCTGATCGTCGATTCCGACAACGTGATGCTGCTTCGCCCCCTGACTCCGGATCGCGGGATTCCGATTCTGCCGGCAGTCGATCCGGTGACCGAGCCTGGCGGCGCCCAAGGAGTTGTGGTCGCACAGATCTTTGCGCTGAAGCCGGACAGCATCGAGAAATTCTCCCAGGCAAGCGAATCCGTGTTCGCAAGCTATCGAAACGCGGGAGCGCGCGATGCCGGGATTCTCGTTTCACTGGACGTCGCCAACAACTTTCCGCAACTGCCGGTTCGCACGGACGGCCCTTATTTCATCTGGATGGGCATTCTGAAAGACAACCAGATACTGGAGACGAACTTCAGACCGGCGGTAGACCGCGGATTGTCTGTGCTCTCTGCGACTGGCCTGATGCGAGGCACGCCGGAGTTGGTGATTCTGGATCCCAGCCCACGATCGCGCCTGCGATGGCTGCCCTGATAGTGAGATGCCAGAACGGCAGTCCGCAACCGGAGGAGTAACCCCACAAAATCTCAGAACTGTACCGCGGTTTTATCTACCCATACAGAGGACCGGGTTCCAGCGCCGGGTTGGTTCCGAAGCCGCCCCCAACAGTCCTGGAGCGGCTCCGGAGCCTTGAATCATTTAGAACGTTCTTGCCGGATAGACGCTTAGCGTAGTCATCGCGTTGCTGGCCGCGTCGATATAGGGCGATCCGGGCGCTTCCCGTGTACATCCGGAAGCTTGCACCTTCACCACCGCGATGGAGGATGGCGTGCCCAGTTCCGCCACGTAGATTACGCTGCCGGTTCCGGTGGTGGCCAAAGTGCCTATTCCTCCGGACAAGAAGAATCCGGTGGGATTGTTGAGGTTGGTGGGATTGGTGAAGCCGGCAGTACAACTTGTACTGGGAATCGTTGTAACTACGCCGGTAAGCGGTGACACTTTTACGGTGGTTACTTGCCGCGATGCGTTGTTGCTGATGTAGGCGTAGTACAGACCTCCGGTGAGACCGGGACTGAGCCAGACATTCTCGGAGTCGGCCGCTGGACCGAGATTGACGCCGGATGCAAGCGCGGGACCTCCATAGTCGACGGTCGGACCCAGCAATCCGCTGGGAAGAATCGGAGCGACTTCGACCTCGGCAATGGTCTGCCGGTCTCCGAAAATCGCGAACTTGCCATTGGCCGTGATATCCACCCCTTCCGGTGCGCCGCCTTGAGCAGTGAAGCCGGTGGACGAGACGGGCGGGCCGGTTGGGGCCAGAGTTCCGCCGAGGATTTTGAAGGTCTGTAGCGAGCCGTCCTGATAGGTGACCACGAGCACGTGGGGTCCCGCGGGTGACACTGCCATGCCCGCGACCGGTGCCCCGAAGACGCCGGTTGCGGGAGTCGAGGAGGAGTAGAACGGCAAACAGTTATTCAGCGAGACCTTGAAGAACACGATCTTGTTTTCACCCGTAAAGGCCGCGAAAAGATAGGGGAATCCGACACGCCGGTCCAACGCGAGAGGAATTCCTTTGTTCGCCCCAAAGGTATTGGTTGGGTCGAAGGCATTGCCGACCGGCGTCAATACCCCGCCGGTGCCGATCATATAGGCCGCGACATCTCCCGTAGGAAAGGGACTGGAACTGTTGGCGTCGGAGACGAACAGACAGTTGGGAAAGCTGCCGTAGGAAATCGCGGCGGTGTGATTGGCGGCGAACACCCCGGGAAGACCGGCGCCGTTGGTGAGATAGGTGGTCGGAGTGGTAAGGCTGGGGCCAGAGACGGTGAAGCCGGTGACGGTGTTCGCGGCTGCGTTATCGTCGGCATACACGTTCTGTGCCTGACCAGAACCGGAAACCAGCAGAACCAGAGTAAGCAGAGACACAACGGAAAGACGCGTGGCAAACATGTTGCCTCCATGGAAGTGAATTTTTCCGAGGTCAAATACGCCCGCTGGAATTTTGTTCCAGCGGAAAGCTCACTGCGCGAGCCCGAAGTGAGCCAGATCTTACAGGGCCGATTTGCGAACATTACTCCGGGTGGCGGGGCCTGTCCATAAAAAATCCATGGCCAATTTGGCTGGTCCCCGTTGAGGAGCATCTTCGCGGATGCTGGTTCATCCAAAGCCTATGCAGACTCGTCAACTCGGCAACTCTGATTTGCAGATCACACCCATCGGTATCGGAGCCTGGGCCATGGGAGGAGGCGACTGGGCCTTCTCGTGGGGCCCGCAGGACGATCGAGACTCGATGGCGGCGATTGATCGCGCGCTGGATGCCGGAGTCAACTGGATCGACACCGCTCCCGTTTACGGGCTGGGCCATTCTGAAGAGATTGTCGGCAAAGCAATCGCGGGACGTTCGAACCCCCCTTATGTATTTACCAAGAGCAGCATGGTGTGGGACGACAAGGGAGAGATCACGCACAGCCTGAAAACGGAGTCCGTGCGGCGGGAAGTGGAGGCCAGCATGCGCCGGCTGAAGCGGGATGTGATTGATCTCTACCAGATTCATTGGCCCGACCCCGAGCCCGAAATCGAAGAAGGGTGGCGAACCATGGCCGACCTCCAGAAAGAGGGCAAAGTCCGGTGGATTGGAGTCTCTAACTTCAACGTCGAGCAGATGAAACGGGTGGAGAGGATCGCACCGGTCACCTCTTTGCAGCCGAATTACAACCTGGTCACGCGCGACATTGAAAAGGAAGTTCTGCCCTACTGCCGCTCGCACAACATCGGGGTCATCGTGTATTCGCCGATGAAATCGGGGCTGCTGAGCGGCAAAATGACCCGTGAGCGGATTGCGTCGCTGCACCGGGATGACTTCCGGCCACGCACCATCAACTTCCAGGAGCCGCTGCTTACTCGCAATCTGCAGTTGGTCGAGATCTTGCGCCAGATCGGCAGCCGGCACGGCCGCACCCCCGGCGAAGTGGCGGTTGCATGGGGGAAAGCTGCGCGACCCGGTCGTGACCGGCGCCATCGTCGGCATGCGGTCAGCCGAACAGGCCAGTGAGATGGTGCGGGCAGCGGATTTCCGGCTGGAAACGCGCGAGCTTCAAGAAATTGAGGCATTCCTCCAAAAGTCCGCGGTCGCGGTTTGAGGTTCGAGGGGCTAACTTTTCGGAGCGGCCGAGGACCTGAACCCCTGCCCGTCTACAGGGCTAATTGACGGTGAGAGGCGTGGAGACCGTCCCAATTCGTCCGCTGAGGTTATCGCGCACCAGAAAGCGCACTTCATAGTCCCCCGGTGACAGTTCCAGCGAGGTACGGAAATAGATTCCGTCCGTTTTCACTTTGGTCAGCCCTTCCGGCGTCAGCGATCCGTGCGCCAGTTGACCGGAGTGTCCCACCGGCTTGTCTTTCTGTCGAGCTTCAGCAATGAAGTCGAGATTGTACTCGTTGTGGCTCCCCTCTTCGATGGTCACTCCGCCGGCCGGCAGATGATAGGCAAATTCGACTTTCCTTTTGTCGCCTTGGGCAGTGGCAGCGCCGACCTGAATGGTGAGGGGAATGCCCGTACTATCGAAGGGAGAAGTCAGTGCGAACTTCTCGTCCGCGTTGTGCGTGGCGTCCGGATTTAACGTGGTATTGGTCACCAAAAAGCCGGTGCGGGAACGCGCCTGTGCATCCTTCTTGTCAACCGTGACCTTGAGCTTGCGCCACCCGGGTTTGTCGTTGTGGTTATCCAGGTAATATCCCAACAAATAGTAAGCGGAAGAGTCTTCCACCGCCTGGCGGAACCCTTGCGCCACATCGTTGCTGTTGTAGAACGCCCGTCCGCCGGTCATCTCGGCAAAATCTTTCAAAGTTCCGATCTGTGACTGCTGCAGCCAGCCCCGGTTGATCAGTTGCCGGGTTTGCTGCGGCCCGGTCAAAGCTCCAGTGTTGTCGGCCTGCGCGTTGGGGGAATAATTCACCAGCCCGCGGACATCCACCGGATAAACCGAAATTTCGGAGTCGTTGAGGGCTTGCAGAGTTCGCTCGTAAAGCGGTCCAAGGTTGGCGCCGGGAAGAGCGGAAGGCGAATCCAGAAAGAAGGGGAAGCCGGCGGTGGCCCAGATGAGGGCTTTTCTTCCGGGCACGCCCGAAACCGACAAGGCGATCGATAGAAACGATCTCATCGTGGTCTCAATCGCGTTGCTCTGAAGAAATGCCGCCTCGATGACCTCCCCCTGGTCCACGAACTGCTGAAAACGCTGCGCCAGGTCGGAGCCCGTCCCATCTCCGGTAGCAGAGAGCGCCGCAGGCGGCAACAGTCCCGAGGGGGACAACGGAGCGGCGGCGGCAGACGCCTGCGCGTCCGGACCAAGTCCCTGCAGGGCGGGCGGCTCTCCGGAAACCTTTTTCAGAGCGGCGATGACATTTTGTGAATCATAGGTCAATCCGCTGATGCTGCGCAGTCCCCTCTGCCCAATCGAGGCCACCTCAATGGGTTGTCCGGGGGTAAGCCGGTCAGCCAGAAACTTGATCAGTTGCTTACGCCCGTATGCCTGGTCCAGGAAAGGCGTGTTCACCGAATCCAGGACGACAATCACCAGGGTGCGCGGCACCTGCTGGGCGCCGGCGGTGAGATTGGTGTAGGTGTTGCCGTTTACCTTCTGGGCCAGCTCCAGCTTGTTGGCACTCTGGGCTGTGATCTCCTCGAACACGGAGATCTTCTGTTCTTTCCCGTTCTCCAGAACCTTGAAATCGTCTTTGGCCAACCCCGTGACATGTTTGCCGCTGCGATCGGTGACCACCGTGGGCACCTCGATCAGCACCGCGCGAGAACGGAATTCCAGCTTGCCTTCATCCTCGGCGTGCGGGATACCGTTGGACGAATACAGCGGTGTCGAGCCGGTGTCGAGACCATAGCGGGCGCCCGGATCGGGCACGGTAGCGGGAGCGGGGCGTCCACCTCCCGGGCCGGTTCGTCGAGCCTGTCCCAAGACGGGACCAGCCAGACCCATGACGCAAACCAACATCAACCCTGCGGTGAATAGGCAATTTCGGCGAACAGCGGACATGGCGCAACTCATGGGAACCTGCGGTCGATTATATTCCCGCGAGCTTGGGGCATATCGGCGGAACCGGGCGGGAACCAGTCTGGATGCTTGAAAATTTCTTGGGGAGCCACGCTCGCTACGGCTCGACCCCATGCAGACAAAAAGCGGCCGCTCCGTTTACAATGCTGGGAGTGTCAAACGCCAGCCGAAGCGCAGCCGGAAACACCGGGATACGACGCGCGGGATTGGGCAGATTGGCACGGCCACTCCACAACCCGCAAGTTTGACCCGCACTCGGGCGCGTAGCTCAATTGGCAGAGCAACTGACTCTTAATCAGTAGGTTGTAGGTTCGATTCCTACCGCGCTCACCACCCTTTTCAATAGGTTGCAGGTAATCCGGCTCAACCTCTCCCGTGCCCAGTTGCGCGGGAGTTGCATTTTGTTGCGGGGTTGTTTCGCGGTCCAGTCCGTCAACCCAGTTGATATTCGCGCCTGGAATCAGGTGCCCGTAAGTGTCTACCGTAATCTGGATCGAGCTGTGGCCCATCTGCTCTTTAACATACGCCAGAGAAGCTCCGTTTTGAATCAAGAAACTGCCGAAGGTGTGCCGCAGATCATGAAAGCGGAAGCGCCTCAGCCCAGCACGCTCAAGGGCCGGCAGAAAGTGGTAGTGAACGAGGTTGTCAGGGTCTAAGACTGTGCCCACACGCGAGGGGAAGACCAGATCGTCCGCGATGCTTCCCTTCCCGGCAATGAACGCGTCAAAGAGTCGCTTGTCTCGGATTTCTAGCAGCACCCGCCGAAGCCCACGCGACAGGTCAACGCGACGGGATTTTTTGCTCTTGGGCGTTGTGAATTGCCCCAGCACGAAATTGCGTTGCACCAAAATGTAGCGGTTAGGATCGTCTTCGCTCATGCCAAACTGGATGTCCCCCCACTGGAGTCCTATCAGTTCGCCTTTGCGTAGTCCTGCCCGGAGTGCCATCAGAAACAGACCGTGAAATTCCGGGCTGATTTCCTTCGTTGCTTCGAGGAATGCGTCTGCTTCTGCTGGAGTCATGGCCTGCGCCTGGCGCTCGGGCTTTTCCGTCCTCGTGAACCTGCCGAGTTTCTCAGCCGGATTGTGTTCGATGAGCCCATCTTCCACTGCATGATTCAGGATCACTCGCATGGTGCACATGATTAGGCGCAGGGTGTTCCTGGAGAGCTTAGCTTCCGCAGTGAACTCGCCAAGTAGCGCCTTCACCTGCGTGCGATCTATCGCAGTGAGCCGAGTGGTGCCGAAACGCGGTGAGATGTACAACCTCAGCAGTTGCGCGTAACTCGCAACCGTCGAAGGCTTCAGTTCCACTTCCGCGTGCTGTTTCATCCAGCGCTGCGCATATTCGTCGAAGGTCAAGCCCTCTTCGGCTACGAGGAAACCAACATCCCCCAACGCAAGTTTTGCCTCAAGCTGCCGCCGTACCTGTTCAGCAATTTTCCGACTCGTGCCGACGCACTTCGCCTTCCGCTTGCCGTGGTAGTTGACGAAGACGTACCACTTGCCGCCACGCTTCTTGATCTTCACGCCCATCTAGTTCGCCACCAGTTCAGAAACCAAGTTGTCCACGATACCACTCACGTCCACTCGTTTCAGGTCATGCCCCTCGAGCCACCGGTCAAACACGCTACGCCTCACGAGCAGCTTCGTTCCGACCCGGACAGCCGGGAGAGGATTGATGGGCCGATGAATCCACTCGCGAAGCGTCCGCTCGCTCACACACGCGTAGCCCTGAAGCGCCTTCAGGTCCAGCCACTCGCACCCGAGTTTGTTTGCAGTTTCCGTCACTGTCGTTCGACAATCACCTGTTTGTCGAAGGCTCCAAGCTCCCGTTTCGCTGGCATGGAATCAAGCACCTGCGGTAGCCCCTAGCGCACGGTTTTCTGAAGCCCCCGTCCTGTCCAAAAATTGCAGTCGTTTGTCGTCGAAGAAGACCGGAACCGAGCCCAAACCGCCGTTTCTGTTCTTACCAACAATCAAGAGCTGTTCTTCGGGAATGGGCCTGCCATCGTCTGCAACCGGCAGGTAGGGCAGGATCACACAGTGAGAATGGGCCTCGATATCGCCCGATTCCTTCAGGTCCAGCATCGTGGGACGCGAATTGATTCCTCCCTCGGGACGGCGAAGTTGCGAGAGCTGTACCACAGCGACGTTTTCACTCTTCGCCAGTTGCCGGAGAGAATTGGCCACGTTCCCCACGCGGTCTCTGAGTTCACGGCCCGCCGATTCGACTAGCCGCAAGTAATCCACGACGATCAGCCTGACACCATAGCGCCGGATGTAGAGCCGTGCGCTTGCAAGCAGCTCCTGAACCTTCAGCGACGGTCTGTCGTCGATGTACAGGGGAGTTTCGGAAACTTCTGCCGCCGCTTCTGCGAGTTCAATCCAACGCTCGCGCTTGATGCTCTGCGGATTCCGAATCTGAAACGCTGCAATCTTTGACCGAGCCGCGAGAAAACGTTTCCCAATTTCCACGGCTTGCATCTCCAGACTGAAGCCAAGAACCGGAACGCCAGAGAGTGCGTTTGCTAGCAGCATCTGGATCCCCAGCGCTGTCTTACCGCGTCCAGGCAGGGCCCCTATGCTCCACAGTTCTCCGGGTCTTATGCCGCCCGTGGCCAAGTCCAGCGATGGAATGCCCGTCGTCATCCCGATCAAGCCCTGATTGCTGGCCTGCGTTTCAAGCTCCTGCAACACCTCAGGCATGAACTGCTTCACATGCCGGGCCGTTGTCTTTCCATTGGCGGCTTCGATTTGAAGCAGTGCGTCTTGAACACGCTCCAGGCATTCATCCGTGGATACGGACGAGTCTTCAGTGGCCTGAGCGAGACAGCGAGCCGCCGCATGTGTCTGCCGCCTTCGAGATTTATCCAGGATCAGCTTCGCGTAGTGCTCTACGTTGGTAACGCGTGCTAAACCGGCATCGACTTTTGCCGAGAGCGAGGTTACATATCCCACCCCACCAATTGCCTCAATCGTGCCCTTCGCAAAGAGTGCGTCCGTGAGCGTCAGTTCATCCACCGGCTTGCCCTGTTCTGCAAGTTCGGCAATGGCGGCGTAGATTCGCTGATGCGATTCGAGAGAGAAATCGGTTGCCGCAAGCAACGGCAGTACCTGGTAGACGCTCTGTGAGTCGTTCAACGCACATCCGAGGACCGTCATTTCGGCGTCCACGTTGGAGAGAGCGTTAAGCATTGGCTTCCTCCAACTGCGCTTGTGCCCGCGTGGCAAGATTGTCCGCCAAAACGTTCACAGCAGAGGCTTGATGATTCGTGACGCTTTGGTAGAGCCCTTCTGAAAAGTACTTCTCCACGCCCACCGCAAACTTGCCACGGGTCGCCCGATGCTCTCGGTAGCCGTTTACCAGTTGCTGGGCGATCTCCTCCAAACTGGATTCTGGTTTTTGCTTCGACTGGAACTCGATGGCGTCCTTCAGGGCGAGAATCAACCGGGGACCTGACCATCCACTCTCGCGAACTACAATCTGGGCTACCTCCGTCGAGTTGAAGGCTTCGGCTCCTTGCTTATTAGTATTTGAAGATGAAGATGAAGATGAAGAGCATACTTTCGGTACCGATTCGGCATTCATTTCGGCATCCGTCCGGCATACTTCCGGCATAGATTCGGTATCTGTCCGGCACCATCTGCGGTTAGCTCTTTCTCGTTGATCTGCGCTGAACTTCTTTTGTTTCAGCAGAGTACGCTGAAGGCCATCTTGCACCCACCACCTACCGTCAGAGCTGACCTTCCATGCACCCGCCAAAAGTTGGCGCTTTATCCGCTGCCAATCGGCATCGTCGGGATTGCGCACCCGCATGCGGATGGCATACTCTTCGGCATCAATCCGGTACCCTTCCGGTGAAGCTGCGGCAGCACACATCAGTAGGATGTGTGCCCCCACAGCATCCAGGTCCATAGCCATCACCTGATCGTCTCCGGCAAATTGGCGAGGAAAGAACTGAAATGCAGGTGCGCGTTCCTTCATTGAGAACCTCCAGCAAACAGCGATGGCGTTGTTCCTACGGGCACAAGCCGATAGAAGCCATGCTTCGCGCCGCCGTGCATCTCGGTATGGTTGTCGATTCGGTGGCCGCGCCTTCGCAGAGAGTTGATCCTGGCGCAGTACTGTAACGAGATGTTGGCCAATTCCGGGGCTGGCGTCCATGAGTCGCCTCGGGCTGCCAGCAGTTCAAGGATGCGGTCCTCTTGGGATGGGCGGTGCTCCAACTTCATATGGCACCACCTTCAGGTGACGTGATTGGCCTGAGCATGTCCAGCAGGCGATCGGCATGGCCAAGCGCTGTCAGAAGGATGGTTAAGCATCGGGCCTGTCCCTCGGGCACGTCGCGCCGAAGCCTGCGAATCAACAGGCAAATCTGAGCGAGGTGCAGTTTGATGTTGCGGTAAATCGTCGTCGTGGTATTGTTGTTCTGGCTTTTCAATTTGGTCCTTTCGTTGAGGGAGTCTCGTTAGCCATGCGGGGCGGCGGGCTCCCACGCTATTAATTGTGCGATCATAAAATCGTGGCCGCCTGAGCAGGTGAAAGCGATTCAATCGCCACTCGCAGCTCTGAAGCCGCTTCCTCTAACACCTCCCGCACTGCACCAAGCTCGCGGGTGGTTAGTTCAACGTCGCCATTCTCAAACAGCGAGATGCGGGTGCGGGCTACTCCCGAGCGGCGCGCCACGTTGAACTGTGATAAGCCCACCATTTGTCGCAATTTTCTTAGGCGTTCGTTGTGCATCGCCGTAATACTCCTGTTTTTTTCGTAGTCTAGGCAGCAGCAACTCTGCCCCGATTCCCAAATTGAACACTATGTGGGCTAACGGCGCAGTAAGCGCAACGAGGGAAAACCTTACAGCCTGTGGAAATTCTTTAGATTTTGTTTGTTGAGGCGAGTTTGGTGAGCGACTGTCTGAAGCTCTCAACTGATCGACCTGTGCTCCACCCGCCCCATTCATCAAAGAATTGAGCGATGAACCCGTTAATGAGCAGTGTGAGCGGAGTTGTCTCGTGGTGACAGAACTCTCGAAGAGAGCTTAGGTTCCGAGTAAGCGAAGGGTAGCATGCGGGGTGAACTTTAATCTCCCTCTCGATGATTACCCAATCCGATGTATTCGTCCTCTCCCGCAGCAAGGCCAATTCCCGCTTGCACCGGTCCTTAAGATCCCGCCAAAAATCCGAGGTGATGTCACCTTTTGCATCTTCCGTCCGCACTCGTGCATGCCGTTTCAAAGCCTCAAGGAGGTTCTCGAAAGGCTTAATCATCCCGTTTGATTGCCAAAACTCAATTCGGGACGTAGCACAGTCCGCTAAGAAAATAGCAGTCCCTATCTGCTCAGCTCGATAAGCCAAGAACTCGTCAAACTTTTTCACCACAGCATTTTCCTCCAGATTTGTGGTGAGATCGAAACTGCTGAGCAGGTTCGGTGCAGTCCTTGTCAGCCATATCCCAAAATCTTTTCTCATTTCGGTTTGGGCGCGTAAGTGGCGGGCACACGTCCCGAGTGGAGTTAGCTTGCTGTTCTTCTGTGCGTACCAATCGAACGCAGGCTCCGCATCCGCGAGAACCTGCAAGAGCTTTTCTAGGACTAGTAAAAAGGCTTCTGGGGATTCGCTGTCTCCGGTTACCCGCCCCTCATCGGACATTGCGGCCACCTTCTCCGTGACCTTCTCAAATTGAGATGACCTGGAAAGGGCGGTGAGAAGTGGCCGCCCCTTGTCGCTCCCGAGGATCAGTCGGCAGCTATCCGTTTCAGAGAACATTGTAGAACGGGGAGATGGCGTTCAGAAATGGCCAGATGGTTTCATTGTGGAACGACTGCGAATCGGTCTCCTCAGGTCGCTCCTCCTCCCCTTGGCTTGCACCGAAGTTGTGTGTAGAATCACCGCCCATGACAAAAACTGAAGCCAGAACCGAACGTTGTCGCTACCATTTCAAAGTAGCGGAGTACAGCAACGGCATACCCTGGATTACGACCGAGCCATGTGAGAACCCGCCGAGATCAATGGAACATTCGATGCCGGGACTTGATCTCCGGCGTGGAACAACGTTCGCAGAAGCGGAGGAGATCGCAAAGTACCTCAATCGCCATGTAGCAGGGCTTTCGATTACCTTCTTCGATCAACACCCGATGTACCTGCTTGGACTGGTTCCTCCCGGTTTGCAGCTCGGCCGAGCGTAGTGAGAACGCGCTGTCGAGAAACGGCCCTTGATACGGAGTACGCGGAAGGAGGGATCATGTCTGAAAGTCAACCGTCAATCATTGCCATGCACGCCGCTAGCGCGGACTGGTTGCTGAAGCGTCGCCACGAAGACCTGAGCTTGACGTTTCGCACGGCCTGGGACCTTTACATCAAGTTCTACACAGTCTTTTTGACCGTTAGCATCACGGCGCTGATCTTTGTGGCTGGCGGCTCGCAGTTCCTGAAGGCCCCGCAGGGCAATCCCCCTGGCGGCGGAAAGACATACACTGCGTTGATCATTGTCGTGGTCTTCAGCGTCCAGAGTGCAATCTGCGCGGTCACCAGTGTCCTTATGGGGCTGTATTCCAAGAAAGCGTCTAAAGATCAAGCCTCGATAGAATCGCGGCTGGTTTCAACAGGAGTGGAGGTGCCTGGGGCTGGCAGCACGATTCCAGTGGGCCTAGCTCAATGGGCGGGTTTCGCCAACGCGGTCGTGATGTGTGGATTGATCGTCATTTGGTGCTATTTGCTTCCGAGCAAGTAGCCGCTACCGGGGCGGGGGTGTTCCGAAGAAACTTCGGCTCAAGAACGTGCGGCTGATTCGGCTAGCGTCGCTTGGGTTTTCAATCGATAGAGGGGCGTGAATCGGGAAGCTGCGTCGTTGAATCCACGCCCCACTCATCCGCTACTTCTTCATTGACCGGTCTTGCTCGCCGCCAGTCTGACCGCCCTGGCCGGGCTTTTGCTCTCCCTGACCTGGCTTTTGCTCTCCTTGACCAGGACGCCCGCTCTGGCCTTGATCCTGTCCTTGGTCACCCTTTCCTTTGCTCGGATTTTCGCCGCCCTTCTGTGGGTTCTGCTGGTTCTGCGTGTCTGCCATGCTGCATCTCCTGTGAAGGTGTGGATTGCGGAAACTCAGATGCCGGAATTGTTCTTTCGGGTGGCTATGTTTGAACTGGCAGCTCTGTAGGACGCCGAACGTTGCGAAGAGGGAACCCTGAGCGTAATAGAATGGTGACCCATGGACACTCTCAGTCTTCATGTTGCCGAGTACAGCGCATTGAGAAGCCGGGCTACGAATCTGGACATTATGAGCAGCACGGTGTGGGGCTTCATCATTGCGATACTAGTTTTTTGTCTGACAAACTGGAGCAGGGTAACTTCCTCCGCAGGGCGAGCTTGGGGCGCTCTTTTGCTGCTGCAGACGCTATTCTGCGTCGTGTCTTCGTTTATCAACGAGACTTATACGATGATCGGCTACGTCGAGACAGAGCTTAGAGCTTTGGTGCAGGAGGAAGTTGGAGCCGAGAGGCGGTTTTGGCAATATGAACCATCGCTGGCGAGGCAGCGTACAAATGCACTCTCGGTGCCGTGGGAGGTAGGGATTTTTCTCGCCGATTGCGTCTTCTTCATCGGTACCCTGTGCGCAAGATTGTCTTCGTGGACGAATTGGGATTACTTCTTTCTGTTGGTCTCGCTTTCACCGATGGGCTTTCTCCTCTGGTCCGCAGCTCAGCTCAAACGCAAGCGTCGCGTTTGGTCTGCACCTACCAAGGCCTAACTCGGGCAGCGCGGACGAAAGCGTGCCACTTGAGAACGATGCGAGGAGTTTCACGGATCACTATCTCTGCCGAGAAGCGAGTTGCGAAGGTGGATGCAGCCGAGCAACTACGATTGTCCGAGCTCTACTGGGTGCCTGCAAGCGCCTACCAACCCTACAGCAATTTGTTCTTTGGGTTGTGGTCTGTTGAAAATCGGGGTCTCAAGCTGATCTTTTTAAGACACTTTCAGAGTCAAACAGGAAAGTCATCAGTTTGTGAATATGTTTGTCCCTCTCCCCGTATTCATCCAGCTCCGCTGGCGTCATATCGACCAGGACGGCCTTTTCTTCCATACGTACTTGCTCTTGAAGCAGTTGGCTGAGTTCGCCTTTAAGGGAAAGAGTGCCGATGCCGTCCATATCGACATTTTACAACGCGAATGAGTGAGGATGACACCCATTCCCAGAGGAAAATTACGCCGCTCTGGGGTGCGTCTTTACCTTTTCCAGCCTTTTCCCGAGCTGCTTCTGCGCGGTGTTCAGCTCGTAGGCGGCCTGGAGGTTCATCCAAAACTCGGACGAGGTTCCAAAGAATTTTCCAAGCCGAAGGGCCATTTCAGCGCTGATTCCGTTGTTGCCGAGAACAATGTCACTGACCCGCTGAGGAGTGACTCCCAGCCCTTTTGCCAAGGCATAGTTGCTGATCGCCATCGGTTCCAGAAACTCCAGCTTGAGAATCTCGCCCGGATGAATTGCCCACGCGGCCCCGCTCCTGCGCTCGTAACCCATGGATTCTCCCCTCAGTGGTAATCCGTGATCTCCACATCGAAAGCGTCTCCGTCGTTCCAGACGAAGCACACTCGAAACTGATCGTTGATCCGTATGCTGTGCTGGCCCTTGCGGTCGCCAGCAAGTTGTTCCAGTCGATTGCCAGGCGGCACTCTCAAATCCTCCAGCCTTGCAGCAGCATCCAGCATCTGCAACTTCCGCTTCGCGACGGAACGGATGTCCGAAGGCGGAATGCGTCTGCTTGCCCCCGTTTCCCAGAACTTGCGGGATTCCTCGCAGGCAAAAGACTTGATCAAGATGCCGGAATCGTAGCGCAATCCGATGATCATGTCAAGCATGAATAATGCGACGCATGAATAGAGGATGGGCTCGCACGGCACGAATGCCGATCCCACAGCTACTCATCCTTGGTCGGCGGGCTCGCCGAGAGGCAGGGCGTCGGGTTGACAATCTTTTTACATCCTGGAGGTGCACCTTTGACACGCCTCGCTATCATCTTTGTGACTGCGTAAAGCTGACAGAACAGATTGAGGTTTGTTAAGGCAGCCGGAAGACGTGCAAAACACGAGTCGCTGAGGAGGCCCATTGTGTCCGGAACGTTAACCCCGCTGATGCGCTCCATCGCAATTCTCGAAGCCGAAGCCCGAATGTGCGACGCTCACGTCCAGAAGCTGAAGATGGTAGCCGATCAGGCACTGTCTCCGCAGAAAGACGAATTGCTCAGGCTGTGCGGTGATGAAATTCGCTGTGCCGCTGACCTCAGAGCGCGTGAGCAAGATTTACGAAATCGTTTACAGGACAAACAAACAAGATGCTGAGTACGGGCGAGTGACTAGGAGGGCTGTCACAACAATGAGGGGGATTTGCCGCCAGCCTCCTAAGGCCTCAGGCTCACTGAGTCCTGCTAATTGGGATCTTTTGGGCTGACGAGATGAATGCCGTCCTTCGGGAGGTCTGGCTCAAGCTGTCTCAGAGCTGCGAGATCAGCGCTCAAGGCTCTCAGAAACACTCCCGCATCTATGGCGGCGACGATTGCGCACGGCTCGCCTTTGACGTAGCTCTGTAATTGTTCAGCCGTATAGAGCGCCCGAGGCAATTCAGTGGTGTCAGGATCGCAATTGAACTGCCGCATCTTGCTTTCCAACCTTCGGAGCAGCGTGATGATGACGTTTGCTCCAGCCGGGCCAAGCCGCGCTTCACGGTTAGCTGCACACAAATGCTCGCCAATCTTCGTCAGCGCGTAGGGCACGTCAACTTCGTCGAACAGCAGAAGCACAGGCAAAATCCCCCGTTTGAAGGTACCGACGGAATCTAACGCAGAGTGCCACCAATCACATGTGGAGCTGGCGAGAGCTATTGGGCGGACTGAGCCAGACGGCTGCTTGCTTGTTCTGCAGGACCAGCCTTCCCCAATTTCTCGATTTCCAGCAGGGCATTTATCTCTTCACACAAGCAAAGCATTCTTGCCGCATCGGTTTCTGTACAAATCTCTGCTGCCACATCCTGCCACGTGCGCGTAGCTTTTGAGTCGGACATTGGGTACTCCTTTGTCCTCGCAAAAGAACCGTCACCGGATGATCCGGTTCAATACGGCGGAAGGTGTGCAGAGGTTCCTTGCTAGAGGCTACCGAGGCGGTTCGCTGCTTTAATGGTCAATATCGGCCACTTCGGAAAAAATGTCACGCAGTTGAAGGACACTACCCTATGCGACACCAACGAAAACCAAGCCTCCACTTGTCGTCAGGTCTTCTTGGGAGGCTTATTGCGTGCCTTCGCTGCTGCGGTCCTGGCCTTCGCTGCCGCTTTGGAAGCTTTAATCGCGCTTTCCCGGCGTTCTTTCGCCGACAACTTCTTTGCGCGTGCCAGACCGCCTCGCTTGCCCATCTCGGCCATGATCCGTCGAATGAGTTCGTCCTCGACCATGAGAAGATTTTACACCGTGGCGCTACGATTCCATCAATAATCTGTAAAGTCGCTTGACATCGTATCGCTACGGTGAGATTATCAGGACATTAAAAACGGGCCAAGCGAGTGCGCAAACACTCACCTGACCCTGACCAAAGAGGAAAGGATGAGTTTCCCAATGGCTACCCATACGCTAGCACCCGTCGCCGTTCCGGCTCAAGGTCAACAGCCCCTCACCATCACCTCCGAGCAGATCAACCGCTACGCTGAAATCGTTTCCATCCTCACCCAACTGGAGAAGCAGAAAGACGTGCTTCGCGGCGAGCTGATCCCGCTTCACCACTCCGGCGCACAGCAGGAACAAACCTCGCCGTACCTGCTTCAGTTCATCGAGCAGCAGCGCCGCACCGTGGACTGGAAAGCTGCGGCGATGTCACTAGCAGCGCAGTTCTTGAGCCAGTCAGACCTTGTGCTCTGGGAGATTCGTACCGAAGCCAACGCTACCGTTCAGCAGATCACGCAAGTTCGCGTAACACCAAATGCCTCTTACGCCGCAAATCTCAAGCGGCCCTGCGTTTCCGAAGCTCACGCCCATTAAAGCAGGGATGGACGTGTAGGGAAGGCCCGCGCACAGGGCGGGCCTATTTCTTAGGAGGCGCAGATGAATATCCGTCGTGTCGGCATCTACAGCCGAGTTTCCACCCTGAACAAGGGCCAAGACCCTGAAGTTCAGTTGCGTGAGCTGAGGGAATACGCCACGCAGCGGGGCTGGCAAGTCGTAGAGGAATACACAGACCATGGAATCTCGGGCGCGAAAGCCTCCCGCCCCGCACTTAACAGGCTGATGGCGGACGCTCAGCGCCGCCGCATCGACGCCATTCTGGTGTGGCGCTTGGATCGGTTTGGGCGCAGCCTCCGGCATTTGGTAAATGCTTTGGCCGAACTGGACGCCTGGGGCGTCGCCTTTGTAAGCCTCCGCGATTCTCTAGACCTGACCACTCCTGCCGGCCGGTTGATGTGCAGCGTTCTGGGCGCTCTGGCGGAGTTTGAAAGGGAGTTGATCAGAGAGAGGGTCAAGGCGGGATTGCGCAACGCCAAGGCAAAAGGTCGGAAGCTGGGCCGCCCGAGGGTCTACGTCAACGAAGACAAGGTAGACGAACTTCGCGCTGCAGGGCTCTCCTGGCGCGAGGTCGCCGTCCAGCTAGGGGTTGGGGTAGGCACGGTCCACAGAATCGCTCAGAAGCGTTCCAAAATCCATTGCGCGGGCATTCCTGAGGAAGGTGCGGAGGTGCTGTATGCCTAAGACGCCTCCTAGCTCCGATTGGCTGAAGATGTTCCTCGAATATTTGAATGTAGATCGGGGAGTCAGCCCGCACACTCTGACCTCATACTCCAGAACGCTTGAGCTGTTTCGCAAGGCGGTGCGGAAGGACTGGGCACTGGTCACCGCAGACGACATTCACGCCTACAGCACGAGGCTGTTCAAATCCGGCGTATCAGCCAAGACGGTGCGGCAGCGCATCGCCGCCCTGAGGCATTTCTTCCGATTCCTGTTCTTCGAGAAGCTCCTGCCCTATGAGCTGACCCGCCACGTCAATCCTCCGAAAACACCCAAGTCGGTGGTGCGTCCCGTAACGACCGAGGAAGTGGAGAAGATGCTCGCGGCACTGGGCACGGATTCCCCATTAGACCTTCGCAACCGTGCACTGCTTCACGTTGCTTTCGGCTCCGGGCTGCGGGTCAGCGAGATATTGAAGCTGCGGACCAAGGATGTTGACCTGGAACACGGCATTGCCAAGGTGCGGCAAGGCAAAGGCGGGAAAGACCGACTAACGCCAATGAATCCAGCCGAGATGCAGTCGATCCGCGATTATCTGGAACGATCCCGGCCAAATCTGGCGAGAGGTCGGATCGCGGACGTTCTGTTTATCTCAGACAATGCCAAGCCGCTCACCCGTCAACGCATTTGGCAGGTCTTCGAGCGGCTCAGCCTGAGTGTGCTGGGGCGGAAAGTCTCACCTCACAAGCACCGGCACGCATTTGTGACTGAAACCATGAGGGGCGGCGCTGATATCCGTGTCGTCCAGACCATGGTGGGACATCGTCACGTCCAGACCACCGCGCATTACCTGCATTCCGACTTTGATCGCGTACGCCAGTGGTATTTCAAAACTCACCCGAGAGGAGTCATGCCATGCGAAACCCCGTCGAGCCTTTCCCCGCAACCATTGAGCGGTTCCTAGCGGTAAAGGAATCGGAGAATGCCAGTCCTAACACCATCCGGGCGTACCGGGCTGATTTGATCGATTTGGCGAACTACATCGGCCCCAAGCAGCCGGCCGAGACACTGTCTCGCGAGATCGTTCGCAGCTTTCTCGCCTGGACAGCGACCAGGAGCCTAAACAAGGGAACCATTAAGCGGCGGCTCTATGCCATCAAGTCATTCACACGCTGGATGCAGCGCGAGGAGCTGATTTCCGAAGACACCTGCGAGGCCATTGTGGGCGTTCACGGGCCAAAGCTGCCTGAGAACCTGCCCGACATTCCCAGCCCTGAGGATATTAAGCGTTTGCTCGATGGGCCTTTCCCAACCGCGTTCCCGGAACGCGATCGCCTTCTTCTCGAATTGCTGTACGGAGCCGGGCTGCGAGTCTCGGAAGCAGCGCGGCTGACTGTGGACAGTTTCGTGCCCGAGCAGCGAGCCATCCTGATCCACGGCAAAGGGGGGATGTATGGAAAAGACTCGAAAGAACGGCTTGTGCCCATCAACCCGCACATGCAGAAGGCGCTCAACGAGTATTTGCCGGCCAGGGCAAGACTGCTCTCCCAGCGTAAGCTGGAAACACGCGCCTTGTTCTTTGCCTTGAACAAAGGCGAAGGCGAATGCGTCGCCAGTCGCAGCGTGGCTCGCATTCTGCTCCGGGTCACGGAGGTGCGCGGGATGCAGCCGCTCAATCCTCACCGGCTACGCCATGCGTGTGCTACCCACATGCTCGACAACAAGTGTCCGCTGGACGTGCTCAAAGACCTTCTCGGCCATGACAACATCAACGTGACCGCGATGTACTGCCAGGTCTCCACCCGGCTGATGATGGACAGCTACAAAGCCTCTCACCCATACGCGGTCGCCGCTCAGAAGGATGGTGCCGCATGAAGGCTAAAATGTTGAGCGGTTCTCAAAATGAGAAGCTGGACGGGGAGCAGCAAAGCTCAGCTTTTCGCCATGTCTTCAATGCGGATTGTGGGCGCTGCGAATGGTGCGATGTAATGCAGTCCGATTCTCGAGCGAATCAGATCTGCGCTGAACGGCAATCCTTAGGTTGCTTTTCTGTGCTGGACGGTGGCCCCTACTCTTGGAGAGGCCACAACCGGAGTCACCCTTTGCTCCGAACGTCCAGCCCAGGAAATTCTACGCTTGGCCAACTTCCCGAGCAGGCGCGGAGGTTCGGATCATTAGGGCGCTGAGCACGCGAAAGCTAAGCTCGCAATCGGAAACGATCCCGAGATTAAAGCCTTGACAAAACGGACAGAAATCAAGGAAGTATTGTGGGAATTGCAGGCCAATCTTCCCACCGTGGAGTAGACCTTCATCGCAGGCTGGCCGTCGAATCCCAGGTCCGCGGGGGAGAAAAAGCGCCACGGGCCGAGAGCATCAGCAAGGGACCGCTGACTTGGACCGCACGCAAGCGAAAGTTGAACGCAAATCCAAGTTCTGATTCGACATTCCGGGCCATCGGTGTCGGATCGACGAATCGTCACCAATACTCAACGCCGACTGCGGGCGCTGCGAATGGTGTGAGGTAATGGACGATGAAGCGGAGGCTAGGAAGCCATGCCAGAACGGACGTCAGCTCGCCCGAACAATCCGCCCTCGATAGTCAACCCGAAGAGGGCTCCGTGGGTGTGGAGAGGACCCCCCGGTCCTGAACTCCGCCCCAGCGGAACACCCTCGGGCTAGCCAGAGAGGCCCATTATTGACGTCTCCCCGGCCATTTGGGTAATGGCGTACTAAGGAGCGGCCCGCATGCTTGAGCCGCCCCTTCTCCACGTTACTGGTTGCTGATGGTCGCGGTGCTGCCATCCAAGCGCTGGATGTTGACCGTGAACTTCTCGTTGTAGGTTCTTACCCGGTTTTCCAGCCAGCTGAGCGCAACCGCTTCGCCCAGGGTCATGGACCAGTCGGTGTCCGTGCGCCAGTGGATACCCGGATGGATTCCGTGACCGTAGCTGACGTTGAGCGCCAACTTGTTCAGTTCGCCATTGACGGTAAGCTGATCGCCTCCTGTGTAGGGCACCAGCGACAGTCCATCGCTGCTGGGTTGCACCGGATCGGTGAAAACGTAGCTGCCGTCGAAGAAGAACTTCAGAATGGTAATGCAGGCGCCCGCCACCGTGCCGTGGCCCGTGGGATACGACGGGTGAGTCGGGGATCCCTCGGGGAACGCTTGCGGCAGGAAGTAGTCGCCGGTCTTGCTGAACACTTGCTGCACGGCCTGCGAGTTCAGGACGTTGGCGTTCAGAGAAGCCTGCAGCGTGCCGCCCTGGTTTTGCAGGATCTGACGCAGCACACCACCACCTGCTTCCGGACGCGGAGTCAGGTGAACCAGCCACTTCTGGAACCAGACTTTGTTGAGTGAGCGGGCCGCGATCTCGCCCATGGAAGCGGCAAAGTCCGGGCCACCCCAGGTGCAGAATCCATTCTGCGTCTTCGAGGAGTGGTACGGATTTCCGGGGTTGGTGGGAATCTTCAGCGTGTTACACACAAGTAGAGCCACGAAGTAGCCCTGATACAGCACGTCTTCATGCGTCCACGCGCCGAGTCCACGGCCGTTATGCAGATACTGCAGCGTGGGATCGAACTGCAGCCTCAAACCGGTATCGATACCGTTCTGAACCTGCAGGAACGTGTCCGGATCCATCATGTAGTCGAGACCAGCCTGGTAGGTGATGAACTGCTGGCTGATCGGCTGCTGCCCGAACATGGTGGGCTCGAGCATGAACTGGGACATATACGGCCCAAGAGCGGCGCCGGGGAAATTTCCACGGAAAAGCAGGTCCGGGGTTACATTCCCTTGTGCGTCTCGGGGACCGCGATAGGACGAACCCAAGCTGGTCAGTTCCGCTGCAGCTGCTTGGGCGGTGGCATTGCCGGCATAGTCGGTGAATGCAACGTCACGCAACAGCGCCGCCCAATACTGCTCGATCAGTTGCGCGCCGTAGAGTTGGGTGATGATGGGATCGAACGGTGGAACCGCCGCCAATCCGTTCGGGTCATGGAAGAACGGCGCATTTCCGAACAGCGCCGAATCAGCGCACTCCAGATCGTAAGCGTACGAGCCCTGGGGACCGTTCTCGGTACGGGTGCCACCGATGATGATCTTCTCCCAGTCATCCGGCTTGCCGGTTCTGATCGCCGTTTTGAAGGAAATCCATGCATCCGGATTGACTAGGCCGATAGCGTCCTGTTTCAGACCCTTGCTATAGCTGGCGGACTTGTCGGAGTAGCGACCTTCGTCTCCGTTAGTGGTGTGGGGTGGCTCGATCAGCGCCTTGTCAGCATTGGCCCGGTTGATGCGAATGTTGTAGGCCTTCTGCAAGCGGTTCGAGAAAGCGCTTGAGGAATTGGCATCCAGCTTCAGATCGCCGCCGACTGTGGCGGCAACGGCCTTCGGTACGCCGGCCACGCTTCCGGCCACTCCAGCAGCGGCTGCGGCCATGCCCACCCGGCCGATGAATTGTCGGCGGTTGGAACCGTTTGTGGTTTTTTCAGGTAAATCTTGCGCAGTCCTACCTTCGGGGGTCCTGTTACTCATTGTTTGCATTCCTTGTAAGGAGGTAAACAGCTCGCAAAACAAATGAGCACCTCGAAAACCAAAGCAGCTGGAAATGTCATGAGCAGCTAAATTTAAGGCGGAGTGGAGCAATTTGTGCAACTTGGCTTCGGGTGGCGCATCTAATTTTGCTCGCGATGGCGAACCCGCATGTGTAAAGTTTTGTCACTTTTGTGGAGAAATTCCGCTTCATGGATTGGGTTTTGCGCCTTGGATTAAGCGGCGGCCTGCAGGTAGAGTCCTTTTATTAAAACAAGCTCCAGACGAAGGCATTTTACGCTTCGACTGTGCAAGGGAGTTGCTCCGACGACCCACGCGAAGAATTTAATCGCGGTTCGCCAAATATTCGCCCTTAACGAACCCCACTTCCAAGCCGACGATTTCCTGCAACTCAACGAGGAGGAGTGTTTCATATGGGAGTTGCCGAATGGCATACGAGGTCGGCCAACTCGGTCTCGTTGGGGAGAAATGAAAATTTGAGCAGCGAAGAGAGCGAAGAGGCAGACCGCCTTTGGGCGCAAATCACCGAGCTCATGAATGCTTTGGAACGGCAGCCGGCTGTATCTTGCAAGTGCGAAACATGCGGGTCAACCTTGGAAATTTGCGAAACCACAATGGGCCAGTTTGGGACCACGAACAGTTGGATCGTGAAACTGCCGCTCTGCTTGAAATGTGTAAAGGCCGGAAACTCTAGTCGAAGGGATACCGGCTTTCGTCGGGGCCGAGAGAGTCGCCCTGGCAGAACCAGAACCAACCGAGCAGGCTGAAAACGTCACGCTGCAGTAGATCTCACCATTCCGCCCGGAACGACTCAATGGCTTTTTGAGAGAGGCTCTCTGGCGTCGTCTATGTTCAGTGTCTTGGCGCACCTTCGGACCGCCCGCGAAGGGCAGCCTTCAGAGACTTGCATCTGCATTTGGATCGCGTAGACTCTCCAGGAATTAGCCAAGTTAGCCAGCACTCCTTGTCAGCGGTGAGCAGCTCTGATGCCTAGCAACTATGAGGAAATTCTGCACGCTGTGGCTGTTTTGGAGGCGGATGCCGAAATCAGCGAAACCCATGCTGCCCGGCTTACCTCGGACGCGAAAGGCACTCTGGATGAGCATCAACGAGAAGACCTGTTTAGACGAGCGCGTCAAGAGACTGAAAACGCTGTGAGGCTCAGATCGCAAGCTCGTTTACTTCGGGATCACCTGCCGAAACGCTAAGCAAGCTCCGTGCCCACTAAAATCTAGGCGGCACCACCAATCATAATCAGTTTCCTTGACAACCTAATTACACGAATAAGACAACCTGGGGACAACCGTACTCAGTGACCATCCTACTGTGTGTCAAGCTCAATCAGGGAAAGCACGTCCTGTGCCGCCTGAGATGCTTTCGGTTCGGCTCACGACGTACTCGCGAAGACACAAAGGAGGTGTTCCCGTGAAATGTTCCAACAACTTGCGACAGGACGCGCCTGATCGTCGCGCATTTCTGAAAAATAGTCTCGCCGTTGCCGGTGCGGCGACGGTGGGTGCCGGGCTGATTTCCCGTAGCGCCTCTGCGCTGCTGACACAAACTCCCTCCCGACAAAACGGTTCGTTGAATCAGGGAGATGCGGCCATTTTGCGTTTTCTGGCGGCTGCCGAGATCATTGAGAGTGATCTTTGGCTGCAGTACAACGAACTGGGTGGCGTTCAGGACAAGGAAGTAATGGGCGGCTCGGGCAGCGAAGCCTATACCGACGCGCTGGAGGTGCTCGACGACGACATGCCGCAGTACATCCACGACAACACGGACGATGAGTTCAGTCACTTCCGCTTCATCAACGCCTACTTGGAATCACGCGGAGCCGAGAGGGTAGACCTGAACCCGTTTCGGACGCTACCAGGCAGCAAGGCTACGGGAGCGCAGCAGATTGGTCGCCTTACCAACCTGATGCAGTTAACCGTGGACACCAGCTTCTGGGCGCGCTATCGCAGCGATGCCAAGAACCCCGATCTTGATCCCAATTTTCAATTTCCGAACGCCATTCGCAGCCTGGGGCGTGGACAGTTCCCCGCGATTCCGCGCACAGACGATGATCTGACGCCCCAAGATCACATTCAGGCGATTGCCAACACCGCGGCATTTCACTTCGCGTTTATTGAGGCGGGGGGCACCAGCCTGTACCCTTCGCTCGCACAGCGGGTGAACGATCCGGAGGTGCTGCGGATTCTACTCAGCATCGGACCCACTGAGACGGCTCATTTCCAGATCTGGCACGACGTGGCAGGAAACGCCCCCCCGCTCACCGACCCCACGAACCCAGACCTGATTTTTCCCGACCTGAACGAACCGCCCTTTGGTGGTGAGCTGTACACGACGTCGTTGATCATGCCGGAACCAGCTCCCTTTCTGAGCCGCAAGTTCCCGCGATGTTCGATAATTCGACCAACGGAGACTGAAGGCGCTGCGATGGCTGCTGTGCAGGCACTCACCGCGGACGGCCTGTTCATCGGACAGCCGAAGCAGTTCTTCGATTTGCTGCAACAATTGGCTGCAGAAGCCGATGCGGCGATGAGGACGTAGTTCGCTACAGCTCGGGTATTCCCCGGGATTGACCAGAGCATGGTCCGAGCAGTATGCCGAGCGCTGAGCCTTTCCCAAAGACCATGCCTCAGAGACCCGCCAACCGATTGGTTGGTGGGTCTCAGCTACGTTACTTCCTCGCGTCTGGCTTTCAGCATGGCTCTGTATTGCACTGATGAGCGCTGCGATAGAACTCCTCAACGGCAAGAGCGCTGAGTTTTGAAAGTCGCTCCTGAAGCTCTCCAGGTCCGGCTTTGGATAGAACGTTCTTCTCCCCACGCTCCAACGAAGCCCCCACGTGTGATGCCCCCTTGTTCCGCGATGTACAGATGTTCTAAACTGTTGCCGCTGTAGTTGCCGCGTTAGCGGTAGCGCCTCCCCCACAGCCTGCCTTGAAGTTCAATTCATGGCAGGCCCTTTCTGCCCCGTTCTGGTCCTACGGGTCACCTGTAGATTGAGCATCTCCGTTCAACCCAGTGAGATTATGGTCACTAACGCAGGAGAAAGCAGACACGGGCGCCCTAAAGTCTTGCGACTTGTCGGGCAGCCCGGGCGGCTCCTCCCCCGAGGCCGCCGAAAACAAGCTAGCCCCGAAATGGACCTTTGAGAAATAGCACGAAGGTGCCAATTCTCGTCGAACCGCCTCAAACGTGCGCCCGCGACGCAGCCTGTGTTGCCACACGTTCAGTAGGGGTTTGCGCCCTGGGCGCTGATCTTTTGAAATTGCTGCGGGCCTGGACCATTACGACGTCTCGAAAGCTGAGCTGAAATCACATCCAGACCCAGCTAGCCTGATCGCGAATAGATTCACTGAGTTACATGGTCACCTACGTTTCACATTCATTGAGGTTTGCTTCATCACGGTTGACGCCATCCGATTGGCCACCTTTTCAAAAGGTAAGGAGTCAGACGACGATGAAAAAGTCTTTATTTCTGTGTTGCGGGTTGCCGGTATTAGGCCTGCTACTCGCGACATCTCTGAATGCACAATCCGCAGCACCTCTAACGGTAACCGCATTCGTCGAAAATCAAACGTGCTTGGGTGGGGATTTCGTCCAAGTTACCTTGTCGGCGAGTGCAACTTCGGATTTTCAACCGGTCGGCTTCCGTTGGGATTTCACCAACAACGGCAGCTTCGATACACCTCGCAGCACCGAAGCAAGCGTGACACAGGTTTACCCTGACGAAACGAACGTCACAGCAAAGGTTGGGGCAGTCAACAAGAACAGCGAGCGAGCTAGCGATCTGATCACCTTCAGCACATTGGAGTGCAACTAGATCGTGACCCCGGGAGGCGGTTGCGACGGCAGCCGCCCGCACGGGCAACAAAGAGGAACATGTTCTCGTGGTCAATGATCTATGGACGATGGTACTAGCTGGAAAGCCATTCACATCGGGAGGTCCTACATGCAAAGCAGAAACTTTTCGCTGGTATTGGTGCTTCTGGTCACGCTATTCTCGGCGGCAGGAGCCCAAAACAACACGAGTGGTGCAGGGCACAGAAAGCTATCTCAGAGCGAGGTGCAAGACCGGCTGCGGGCGTTTCGAGCCGATAACACGCAAATCACCGCCGCTGTGGGGTGTTCCATCTTAAACCCACAGGACGAGCAGTGAACACCGTTCCGGCAACTCAAGTTGGCGATGCCGCGTTCTTTCTCAAGTATGCTGCCCAGGGAGCTAGCGCACAGAAGATCACCTTCACGACCGTGCCGTTGTTCACGGGATCACCTTTAGCCAACCAGACACAGGTATTCAATCTGCCGGCTCCCGATGATTCAGACATCACGACTCCCTTTGGTATCCCAGTGTGGGCTCTGGACGCGACTGCTGGTCCGTGGGTGTTGATCGTCCGTAATGACCTGGGCGATGTGGCACGTTGCCAGTTCACGGTTCTTCCGGCGAACGCTTTCGCGGGGAAGTAGATTCAGCCATTCCGATGGTGGTCTGTTGGTCGCCCCATCGTTGTGGGAGGATTCTCAGGTAACGTTAGTTCTGAAGATCAGGGAGCAACTACTACGGATTTGCGGCAGCATCCGGGATGCGGCAGCGATCATGAAGGTTTTCGTGGCTATGGAGCTGGACCATTCGCTTCCCCTGTAATCGCGGTCAATTTTGAACAGATTGCGAGCGTGCCCTTCCTCTAAAGTGCTGGTTGAATGATCCCGTCACGGAACCAAGGAAGCCTTGTGCAGACCACGCCGCCCCAATCTGCCACATCTCTGCTGTCGCCCGGAGACTCCCGGCGTTTGATCATGCTCTGTCAAACGGTATTGAAGGAGCCCAACCCCAAGAAGCAGGCGCTGATGGTTGCGGAATTGAATGCTTTGACAGCAAGACGCAGAACGAGGCGCTTGCAAATTCGTCCCGCCGTTGAGCCGGAGCCCTCGTCCCCAAGTGTGAACCCCAAGAAACTTACGACGGAAAGGCGGAAAATATGAGCCAGGGCACCACTCCTCGCCCGGATTCGCTCCAGATGCTAAGCGAACTCATGACCTCCCTCAAGAGTGCCACTCACGAAGCCATCGAGTGTGAACTGTGCGGGATGGCAGTGAAATTGTGTAAGGCTGAGTTCAACTTGTACAGCACGGAGATCAAGTGGTCGGTTGACCTTCCGCTCTGCCCGTGGTGCCTTAGAGTCGGGCTTGACCAGCCGACAGAAGAGATAAGCCACCCCGATTGAGGGCCCAAGACACATACCAACGGGCTTTTCGTTGGACATCTCCAGACGCCCTGAGCCCCCTTGGATTATGGCCGGGTAAACCTTGCGCAGCGCCAATCGAAGTAATGCCGCTGCTTCCATCGGGAAGAGGCCAGTCCTTTGCGTTGAAAATGAGCGTTGGTTTCCCTCGCCCCCAACTTTGCCGCGTTAGGGTGGCATTGCCCGCGAGTTATGTCTATGGTTCGGAGTGGACCTGACCCGTTCGCTATTTGATCCGGGAACATTGTGGATTTGTCGGGCGCACAGTTTCCTACGTGTGTGTTGAAAACCGGTAGGACGATTTTTCCTACCTCACCCGAATAGATTACGCGTTTGTGCAACTCGGTTTCACGGAAAGAGATGAAATGTGGGGTGTAGGAATGTGGCTGACATCGTGCATATCGCTCAAGTCGGAGGTACAACAACATGGGCCATGTCAGCGTCGAGAGGTTCGGTGCCGTCAGCGTTTTGGGGTGTGAAGCTCGAATAGTTCGGCGTGAGGCTGCCTTCGCCCTGCGCGATCGCGTGCTCTCCCAGAAAGAAGCAGGCAGAATCGTTTTGGATCTCTCGGAGGTTTATGCTTTGGACGGTATCGGCCTTGGCGTGTTGATGTTTCTGCAAAAATGGGCAAGTGATCGCAGAATACCCCTGATGCTGTTCAATCCTCGTTCGGTGGTTCGCGCAGGTCTTGAAGGGACACGGCGGGTTGCGAACTGGCGGATCACGAGCCTGGAGGAAGTGCTCGAACTGATTCATGACCCGAACCGAACCGTACGGCCTATTAGCCCCACTTGCGAACTCAACGCGGCCTAGTCTCCTGACAATTCACGCCGTCGCGACGATTCCATCCCGGTGCGAGCAAGATGGCGAATCACAATATGAATCGTCCCGAGGAGTTCATTCGGATTGACCGTGGCCCGGCAGGTATCCAGCTCTGGATTGGGTGTCTGCTAATTTCCTGCAAAGACTCTGGATTGTGAGGTTGGCCTGAATTGGGCTGCTCCCGGTAAGCGTTGGTCTGAGGGTCAGCGCGTGTTGTCGTAGAAAAGGTTAGGTCTTGGTTCTCAATCCCTTCGCATTCAGTAGCCCTCGTAAGGTCTTCAGGAGATCTGTGCCTAGGTCAGACTTGGAGAGCAAACACACGCCCTCCTGCTTCGCCTTTTCATCCAGCTGAGGCGAGACATCCAAGCCGCAGATTACCAGCGGAACCTCTGAGGTCACGGAGTGTATCTTTCTGGCGGCCTCAAAGCCATTCATCTCAGGCATGGAAAAATCCAAAATCACGATATCGGGTGTCAGCTTCAGAAACTGTTCAAATGCTTCGCGACCGTTCGCGGCGGTGCCGCTAATTTCCACGCAGGGGTCCTGGCCAAGCAAGCGCATCATAGCGGACAGCATCACGGGACTGTCATCGGCAACCAAAACTCGCATCGTCGTCCCCCCATTTTCTGATGCTACGCAGTGCGCAACGGAGACTGACTGCTTCCTCTCTAAGCCGTACCCGTGGGCTATGAGGTCGCCCCCATGGCTAGGGGTTGTGTCACGGCAGGAAAGAAAGCAGAGGCCACTCTGGGTAGTGGGTCAGTTTGAAAGTCTGAGACAGGGTTCGTGAGCAATACCGATCAGCTTGTGAGTTGCAGTCGGAGAGAAACTCGGTGCATGGAAGAATTAGAGGAAGAACTGCGAAAGCAGGATCTGTTGTCCCAGCAGCAAGTTCTTGACCGATTCCGGAAGGTCTTCAAAAGAGAGATGACACCGATTGAGCGCAAGGCATTCTTCTTGCCTAGCCACCCGCCATTGTTGGAAAAGCACTAGTTCGCCAACCTCACCAATTCCTCAAAGCATCACTTTGAGTTGCCGTCGCCAGAATCGTGGGACGGGACGGACGGCTCCTCTGCGATTTTCTCGAGAGACCTTTGAATGGCGTGAAGCTCCTCGCTGCGGACGAGCATCGATGAACTCGTTGGGCTGTTGAATTAGTCGCTTCCGGTTGTTGTCGAGGGAGCCATAGCGGGGACTGGTTGTCGCGTTAGAAGGGCGTGTTTGCGGGCATGTTCAATCTCCAGCAGATCGTTTAGTTCTTTGGCAAGCATCAGCAGTTTTGCTGGATTCATTTCGTTGCAAAGCTCCATGGCTACGTCTTGCCACGTGCGTGGCATATTACCTGAGTTGTGCATGATATCCCTTTCCGGTCGCTCGCAAAGGCCCGTCACCGGACGGTCCGGTTCGAGACGGCGGAAGGTCTGCGGGTGGCTTCATTCCCGAGACTACAGGGGACAGTCTCTGGATTCTGCTCACTATTGACCAACACCAATCTAGTGTGATGTCCCGGAAATTCGCGAACAAAGACGACTGATCTTCTGGAGAATAGAATCCGCGGTGGCGGTCCACATGAACGGCCGACTCGAGCGGTTGTAATGCTGAACGAAGTCCTCGATCTTGGCAATGAGGTCGCGGACACTCGTAAACGTGCCCCGACGGATAGCTTGCTGGGTTATAAGCGCGAACCAGCGTTCCACTTGATTGAGCCAGGAAGAATAAGTGGGAGTGTAGTGCATGTGAAAATGGGGACGCTGTGCCAACCAGGTGCGTACCTTGGGATGTTTGTGAGTCGCGTAGTTATCAACGATCAGGTGTAGGTCCAGGCCGGGAGGTAGGGCCCCGTCTAAATAGCGCAAGAATGAGAGGAACTCTTGATGACGGTGACGAGGCTTGCATTCGGTCAGCACCACCCCACTGGCAATGTCCAAGGCTGCAAATAGGGTGGTGGTTCCGTGTCGGACGTAATCGTGTGTGATGCCCTCCACATAGCCCAACCCTAAAGGCAACACCGGCTGAGTGCGGTTCAACGCCTGAATCTGGCTTTTTTCATCGACGCACAGCACCAAGGCATGATCGGGCGGATTCAGGTACAAGCCCACAATGTCGCGTACCTTTTCCACAAAGAACGGATCGGTCGAGAGCTTGAAACTGCGGCTGCGATGGGGCTGCAGAGCAAACAGGTTGAACAGACGATGCACTGTGGAACGGGACATTCCGCTCGCCTGGGCTGCTTGGCGTATGCTCCAATGCGTGCCGCCCTTGGGTTTGCGGGTAAGGGTACGTTTGAGTAACGCCGCGATTTGCTCATCGGCAATACTACGTGGCCGGCCGGAACGCAACTCGTCATAAAGGCCAGCAAGCCGGTGCTGGACAAACCGCTGACGCCACTTGCCGACAGTTGCGTTTCTCCAACCCACACGGGTGGCGATCTCGGTATTGCTCAGTCCCTGCTCCGACCACAGCACCACCTTCGCACGGGCCACTAAGGCACTTGGCAGGACGCGAGATGCCGCTAGACTACGAAGTTGGGTTAGTTCTTCAGCAGAAAGCGTGAGGCTGGGCTTTGGGCGACCCGTAATCATGCTCAGCAGCTTATTACAGATAGCCCAGTTATGCTAGTTATTTCCGGGACACAACACTAGACGATGCTGTGTGTGCGCTCCCCGCGCTAAGCGCTCTACAAGCCATTCGGTCGGAGCACATCAATAACCATCTGGCTAGTCTTTCCTCCCCTTCATGGATGCGGTTGCAAGCAGCGATCTGGGATAACTGCATGGCATGAAGCTGCTCTGACTACAATGCCTCCAGGAGGAGACATGGGCCGTCTGCTTCTTCTGCTCGGAAGTTGAGGGAGTTCACTCAGAAGCAGCATTTGAAAGTGGTGGATGGGCTCGGGACCTGTGGCGATGATCTGTCAAGCCTGTTGACCACTAAATTTTCTTGAGCCACTGTTGCTGGAGTATCACACGACCGTTCTCATCCCATTTGACGACCGCGTCATCCTCGTTAGCTTGCTCAACTGTGCCGAATTTACCAGTCAGCTTTCCGAAATTGCCCAAACCCTCCACGCGATCTCCGGGAGTGAGTTCCTGGTCGGTGGCAGTGGGCTCGGCGAGGCCTGGCTTCTTGGCACGGTCAGAATCAGCGGCCGCTCCGGGGTACGGTAGTGGCGGTTGCGGAGCTGTACGAAGTTCAAGTTTTGGATTATTGGTAATAGGGGTCATGTGGGAGTCTTCCTTCCAAGAGGCTAGGGCAGCGCCCTTCGCTACGCCTGTTCATCTCCTCGATAGATACAGTATGTGATGGGAAGCAACGGTTCGGCTGGTTTAAACTGCACAGTTCTGACAATCAATTTAGGCAAATGCTGTTGCACGGTTGCTGGCGGGTCCATGCAGAGTGGCCCAATCTGCGCTTTGGCAACACGGCAAATCCTGGAATCTCGGGGCGCGGCAGCTAGTCGTGGAGAACGACAGTCAGAAGTGAACTGTGCACCTGCAAACCACCTTCGCCGTAGTCCAGGAATCCCAACTTCCGGAATCGGTTCATAAAAAAGCTGACTCGCGACCGAGTTGTACCGACCATCTCAGCCAGAGTCTCCTGACTGATCTTCGGGATCACAATCTCCGGTACGCCTTCCTTGCCGAACTGCGCCAGCAAGAGCAGAATCCGAGCCAGCCTCTTTTCGCTGGAATTGAATAGCTGATCAACCAAATCCTCTTCATATCGAATGCTCCGTGCCAGGAGATAGGCGACAAAGAGATCGGAAAACGTGTGCTCTCGGTGAAGAGCCTCCATCATTTCTTTCTTCTCGATGCGTAGGAGTTCACAGTCTGTCATCGCCGAGGCAGACCCCATGCGCAGAGATTGACCTGCCATGCTGCCTTCTCCAAAGAAATTGCCTTCTCCCAAAATGCCCAAGATTGCTTCTTTGCCCACCTTGGACACGACGGTGAGTCTCACCTTACCCTGCTGGATGTAGAAGATCGCGTCAGCAGCGTCTCCCTGCGAGAAGATGATTTGTTTCTTGGAAAACGAAACAACTCTTCGGCCTTTGCCAATCGTGGAAAGGAATAACTTTGGGTCGAAATCGCGCTTCAGCTTGGCAGCCACGGGGGATGACATGGTGGCTTCTCCTGGTGCGTTGAGGTCTTCAGTATACGACTGCCGAGGATCGACTCAAACTGCTCGCTGACCCATCACGAAATGCAGAATGAGAGAGACGACTGCAAAGACTCATGATGCGCTCCCTCGATTCGCAGTTTTGAGATGCGCACCAAAACTGGGGGTTGCAACCCTTCCAAAAACCCTCTGCAATTCGGCTCCGCATAACGCCCTCTTTATGCGTGATCTTTTCCCAAGTTTGGCGTTCCAGAATGAGATGTTTTTGGGATTCCCGATTTGTCGGAGTGTGACCTTTCCGTCCGAGCTTTTCATGATACGCTCTCACCAAATCCGATGTGGAGGAATCTCATGGCGACACGGCATCGATCTGTGGCTGCAACTCTTCGCACTTTGAGGCTCTGCTTTGCCAGCTTGTTGATTGGCACATTGTCAGTTTCTCCGGCGTTAGCTAATAACCTGCCCACCTGTCCACCTCCAAATGGCTCGGAGTGGTTGTCCGCCACTTTGCTCCCAGGCCCACTTGAGACCTTTGCGGCGGCGACAGATACGCCTGGCGCCGATCCGTACCTCTATATTCTCGGCGGGCTCAACTCAAACACTGACCCGGAACAGGTCTCGGACAAGGTTTTTCGTATCAAAATCAATACGAGCGACGGCAGCCTTATGGGTGGGTGGGGCATGGATACGCTTCCCTTTGGGGGCGTGTATCGCTACAACTGTGGAGTTACTTACAACAGTTCCGGCACCCACTATCTTTACCGCGTTGGGGGGATCGATGATTCTGGGAATAATACCCCGGACGTTTGGTATTCGATGATATCCAGCACCAACGGTGCAGTTAACAATTGGACACACAATCAAGGCTTTCCAGTGAGCGCGGGCCATTACGTTGATCTCCCAGCCGTCCGGCAACTACACGGCACGGTGGTGGTAGGCAATTTCCTCTACGTCATTGGGGGGTCAAACGCGCCGACTGCCGACAATCCGGGAGGGACGAACGGTGCCAACATTCGATCTTCCGTATTCTACGCGAAGATCAACTCCAACGGGTCCGTCGGCCAATACGATGGAGGTGCGAACGGCTGGACGACCACCCAATCGGTGCTCCGTGCCCCTGTCTACAAGACATGCCCAATCGTTCTGGGTAGCACTATCTATGTCATCGGTGGAGAAAGCAACTCACCTCAAAGCAACTGCGCCATGGACGGCACTGGCAGTGCCATACCTAACGTGTATTACGCTACCCAAACAAATGCCACTACGGGGGCTCTTTCTGATTGGCAAGAGGCTACCATGAGCGCTCTCCCATGTGCCCTTGCAGCTACAGTCACTGCGTCGGTACCGGCTCCCAACCAAGCGATTGTGTTGGCAGGGGGGGATGCGACTGGACACGGAGGCGACATTTGCCTGGCTTACAAGGGAGTGAGTGTCAGCGGCCTGCTCACATGGTCAACAAGTGATTCTTTCGATCTGCCCTTCAAGGTCTCACGAAACGCGGGCGCGAAGTTAACGTTGGGTTCGACAACCTATGTCTACTCACTTGGCGGCCTGAAGGTTACAAACACGAGTATCGCCGATACTCGCGAGACGTATTACCACGCGTTTTGACCACTGAAGTTGCGGTTGAACTTGTGCGGATCATTCGACACACAAATTGCGAATGATCCGCCTATCGATTGTCTTTGCTCACTGTGCTCCAATTCTCCCCAGAGACATGAGCCGTTGAACCACAGCCGGTAAAACTGTGGACTTGGACTTTGGTGCTACCGGGAAGCGACTGCGCTCTGCTGCTTGATCCGCGAAATCCTTCAGCTCCCCGTCTGAAAGCGTATCGACGACGCCGTTGAGCAGATCGTCGTGACTTTCATAGCCACTGAGGTCTAGCCCACGCTGCTTAGCGATGTCGGTCAGCACATTCGCGGGCATTCCCGTCAGGTAGTGGCGTGCTGCGCTTTCTCCATTCACGACGTTAGGCAATCGTGCTGATTTGCTCGGCGAGAGGGGAGTCGCGGCAATCGGTCGCGTGGGTGGCGTTGCTGGCGTCACAGTTGTCGTTCGTCTGCCACGAGCGCTCGGCAACGCTCTGGGGTCAGGAATCTCTTCACCTTGAGGCGTGACAATTGGCCCCGAGCCGCGAGGCAAGACTCTAGCCGGGTCTGGCACATATTCGCCGTCAATCACAGGCAGAGGAAGCGCGAGCGGCTGGCGAACAGAACTCGCTGGAGCTTCGATGGGCGCGGAGCGTAGAGCGCCAGCCATCGGGCGTTCCAAGGATTCGACCATCGAACCGATTACGGGCCATTTCACGGGATTGGGTATGGCATCGCCCATCGCGCCAAGCTGCGGGCCCATGACTCGTGCAGCTTTCATTACAGCAGGGGCACTGTACTTGTACGCTGCACCTGCTGCAGGAATGGCGGCAATGGGATGGCCGGTTCCGATGGCCGTTGCGCCTGCGCCAATCGCGTCAGCGGTTCCGATTACCTTGCCAATTGTGGGCGCGTTACGTGCGATGAAGGCACCCACGGGCTTTGCTTTGGCCTTGGCCAGCGGTATTCCCAGAGTTGATGCATTCCCGATAAACTCTGCCGTGTCCGGATCGGCTCCAGCCAATTCTGCCCCAGTCTGCACACCTTTCTGCAAGCCACCGTAGGTGACGAGACTCGGGAGAAATTCCGGGTTCGTTGCGCCGACAAGTGGAGCAAGGGTTTGGCCAACGCCTTCCAGTGCTTCGTTGGCTCCCCGAATGGGATGACCGGAGAAGACGGTGCCGATTCCATGCGCAACCTTCACAGGTCCAATGGCTGGACCGCCGATCATCTCGCCTGTGGCTTCGTTTACGCCCATGTCAATACCGGGCGCTCCCATCTTTTGCAGGACTCTTCCCGGCAGTGTCATGCCGGTTCCGTGCCGGATGTCTCCCTGCAAGTCCTCCAGCCAAGACATCATTCCCGGTTGTCGGGCGCTGATGGTGGCTGTGGGTTGTGCGGGTGCACTTTGCTGTAATTGCTGAGCGAGGAGCCCCTGCGGGACGCCCTGCACTCCTCCAACGGGCTCGGCAATCAACCCAGTAGGAACGCCTTTGACTTTGTCTCCCATTACTGGACTCCTTTCAGCGCGTGATACTGCCCGCCCAGGGCATAGCCAACCACCTGGTGAGTGTTCGGATCGCGGTAGACGTGCGTTGCTCCGGACGGCACGCCATCGGGAAGTTTTGTGACATCATCGGGACCAGAAAGCTTTCTGATCTTTCCAAAATCCACGCCAGCGGGTTCGTACAGGTCCCGTGCTTGGTCGTAGTGATCTGAGTATTGGTGATAAGCGTTGTGGGTGAGCATCCGGTTCAGCGCTGCCATGTCGTTGAGCAGGTCGGGCGGAATGGGCTGGCCTTCTTTGAGCTTTCCGATTTTGCCTTGAATCTGATCGAAGAGACTGCCCGCGCCCTCAATGCCTTCCACTTCGGTGCGGTTGATCCGCTTCACGCCCTGCGAAGTGACAATCCGCAGTGTGCCTTCGAGGGGCACGGTTGCTGCTGCTTCCTTGTTCCCGCTCTGAGCAAGCTCGATGAAGCCGTTGAGAGCGTCTCCCGCGTCTTTCGCTTGGCGATAGGTCTTTTCCGCATCCTGAATCTCTTTCCGAGCGTCACGAGTGTTCTGAAAGTTCTGCTGCCGAAGTTGGCGAACATCTGCCGCGCTCGAGGATGCAACGGGTCCAAGCGTCTTCTGGTGCTCATAGGCACGAGCAGCCGCTTTGTCTTCCTCCGAGACGGGCTGTCCCAAGGCAAGCCGCTTTTCAATATCGCGATACTGGGCGTCCGCTTGTGCCGTGGTATCCGGCTTGCTTTGCTGCTGCAGATCGAAGAACTGAGACAGAGGAGCATTGGGGTTGTTTTTGCGCCAGTCTTTGAAGGGTGTGGCGTCGCCGTTCTTCTGCTCTTGCAACTTGACCCAGTCTGAGACTGGAGCGTTCGGGTTCTGCTTCGCCCACAGTTCAAAGTCCGTCTTGGGCGGGCCTTCCAGTGCAGCCTTCGCTTTATCCGCGTCAGCTTGAGCTTGGATTGGCAACGCCGCTGCTCTCGCCTGTGACTCCTCGGTATCGGCCTGTGCTTTTTCTGCAGCGAGATCACGGGCCTGATATTGCTCCTGCTGTTCCAGCAGTTGATCGTGATGCAGCGTTGTGCCCGGAATGGCGGCTGCCACCCTCGGGGCGAGAACTGTCCCGAGAACATCGCCTACCCTGGCGGCAATGCCCAGATACTTGTGGTTCTTAGCGAACTGATCCACTCCCGAACCCTTAGTCCGAAAATCGTCAATCCGGTTCTGATCCTGCGTGCTACGCATTGAGATCGGTCCGATTGGGCGATAGAACGGTGTAGGAACTGGCGTATCCAGTCCTGCAACCGCTGGGGCGGCCATGGCGCTAGTGCTCGCGTTGCTCTGGCCACCGTTCTGAGGCGTCGCCAGACCAATCTTTGATCCAATTGGAGGTAGAGACACAGGCGTAGGCTCGGGACCGGGAGGGGCAACCACGGGCCGCAGCAGGCTCCCGCCAGCGTTCTGTAGGGTCAGCCCCAGCTTGGTTGTTGGATCGTTTGTGGAGGGCGACGGGATGAAGGGCCGCATCTGCTGCTCTTCGTCTTCGTCGGGTCGTAAGGTTCTCAAGTAATTTGCCATTTATGATTGCTCCTGAAAATCGTTAGCGCAGCCTGAAAGACCGGTTCTTCTTTTGCTTCTCCTTGAATGCCAAGTCCGCCATATAAGTGCGCGTGTAAACGGTGGCGAGATTGTGCGGGGGAACGCCCCTCGTCATCTCCGCGATGTACTCCTCCCGCAGCACTTCCCTGGGCTTGTTGCGCGGCGACAGCATGCTTTTCAGCCCATAGCGAGCGCCGTCTGCAACGTCATCTGGGAGGGTGGCGGTCTTCAGCACGTCTTCCAGATTTTTTTCATCACGAACCAAGAGGGGTAGCGCATTGACCAATTCCACACAGCCTTCGGCGATCAGCCATTCCTCGGATTCGAGCAGGTTGTACATCAGTCGCCATCCACCTACACGGTCGTTGTCGGCCATCTCAACGCGGGGAAGACCACCTTGCCGCAAAACGTCTGAGATACCCTCGGCAACCGTGTTTTGAGAAGTGCGCTTTGCAAAAGCGTCTGGACTGAGAAAGACTCGCCGGATACTCTCCCGCTCCTCCTGGCCGCACCGGCTCAGAATCTCTTCACCTAGCGCACGCTCAGCCAGTTCGTTGCGCACGTATTCTCGGTAGGTAATCGTCACATCCTTGCTGCTGGTCCACTCCCGCCCGAGAACCGCCTTCGCCTCTTCGGGTGTGACCGTGCCTCTGGCGTGCCACAATGCCGCCGTATGATGTGCGAATCCCCAGTCAATCGAGCACCATCGCGACCACCATGGCCGAATGATCCTAAGGGCATCCAGGGAGATCACATGCCGGGCGCGATCAAAATTCGTGAAGTACTGGCCCGCAAACTTATCGAAGTTGCCGAACAGATTGCCAATCCTGAGTGCATGCGGGAGAGCGTCCAGGGTGCGGCCGTATTGCGACCGTGTGACGAAGTACTGAAATCTCTGGTCGTCATCCCACGAGTAAAAATCTCTCTCGGTTAGGCCGTCTTCGGAGAGGGCTTCCCGCACCCACTCCACGTTGTCCCAGCCATACGCCTGAATGAAGGCATAGTCTTCAGCTTTCTCCCGCTCGTGGTATTTGAAATCCTTGAAGACGCGTTTCAGAAAGGCGATGCCTTGACCGCCGGGATTGAAAAACAGCACCAGCTTGCAAGCATTGTCGGAAACGCCTGGACAACGGTTCGCGGTTTTGATGATCTGCAACGAGTTCTCGCTGAGCTGTTCAGCCTGGTCCACGAAGATGTCCATGTACTCCGGGCCATGGAATTTGCGTTTCACCTCATCCTCGGTCTCTGCATAACCGAAAACGATTTTCGAGTCCTCCCCTTCCGTCTTGATGGTGATCGTGTGATCGGAAACCGAGTAATGCTCCCGCAGCTGCGGGTATTCCTCAAAGAACTTGTCAATGTGATTGCGCTTTACGTCGTCATACACGCGCCGGAAGATCATGCCCCAGGTGCCGGGATTGGTGATTCGCCGTATCAGCATCACCCTTCTGGCAGCCGCGCTTTTTCCTCCCCCGCGAGCGCCGCCATAACCTAGCCACGTAGGGCCAGAGCCCTCACAGAGGCGCAGCAGTTCGCTCTGCTTGGGTTGCAGCCGTAGATTGACAAGTCCTTTCACTCGCCTCCGATGTGTTCAATCACAACCCGCAGCTCGTTGCCGTCTTCGCCGGTAACCTCGACAGCCTTACGCTTGGGGTAGAGGTATTGCGCCAGTTCCGCATAGCAGCGCACCTGCAGCTCGGGCTCCGTCGCTTCATCCATGGCGATCCTTGCCATGCCGGTTATGGGGTCACAGCCCAGTTGCTCCAGCTTCTCCCTCAAATCCTGAGTGCGCTTGTTTGGGGTGCCCTTAACGCGTCCACCCGTTTTTGGTATTCCCTTCGGCCTTCCACGTCCTGTCGTCATAGTTCCTACTCTTTTCCACTGTCGAAATTGCGCCATTTCGCCCAGTTGCTAGGCATTCGCTTCCGTTACGCAATACCGTGCCCGCTTGAGCCAGTGCGGAACTTGAGCCCCTTCGTGTACGTCTCGCGCCCAGCCTTCCAGAGCGACAGCAATCGATTCGGCCTTTGCCACATCACCCTCCGCAATGCTCTGCTTCAAGTCTTGCACCGCCTCCAAGAAGCCTGCCTGCTCCAAGGTGTCGTGGATCGCTCGGCACATGAGCAGGTCGTACGAGAAGCGCTGGTAGGTCAGCATCAGCCGCAGCATCACATCTGCTACGTCGGTAAAGGCTTCAGGATCGCTGTTCGCCAATTGGGTTACGTGGTCCATGAGTGTTTGCACACGGGTGCCTTGACCTGTCATTTGCTTCTCCTGTTTTCGGGGTTTTGGTTGCGCGGGGGTTGCGGATTTTGCTCGACTTTGCCGGATTCTGCCGGGCTATCGTTTTTAAATTGTTGACTTTGCGAGGGGCTAATGGGACTCTTAATCAGTAGGTTGTAGGTTCGATTCCTACCGCGCTCACCACTCAAACAATCGCAGGATAAGAATTCAAAGCCATTTTCAGCCGCGGACGGGGATGGTGTTCCTCGGTGCGGTGTCCAGTTTGTGCCCACCTCCAGGAAAGATAGTCCCAAGAACTAAGGAAATTCACCCGCCACGAGGATTTCGGTTTATCCCCGTCACTGCTTCTGCTGCGGACGACGCCACGTCCTGAGCCCATCGGCGCCGAGGCTCAAGGACGTCAGCGTGCATAGATACCGGCAGGTTGCCGGAATGCCTGGCGCTTACCAAAGGCTATGTCCATCCGTGAATGCCCAAGTATGTGGCCGGCAACAGGCGCCGCCGGCACGAAAGTACGGGCAAACGCGCCTGCACAAATCTTACTGGGACGCTAAAGATGCCCGGCGGCGCGCCGATTGCAAGTAGAGGCGGTTAATGCGGGTCAGCGTTCTCCGATGATAAGCAGCGAGCCAGTAGCCTTGCGGGAGGGTGTGATCGTGCAGGTGTCGTCCGGTAGTAACCCTGCCGCCGAAGCGCAGATGCATGATGGCGGCCCAGAATCCTCTAAGCAGGAGATGACCGCCGACGCGTCCGAATGCCCCCCGGTTCGCCTCCCATTGCGAGTGTTGGTGGTGGAAGACGATGCCGCCGACGTCGAGCTGGTCATGCGGGCGCTGTCGGGCAATGGCTTTGAGCCGACTTTCGATGTCGTGCAAACCCCCGAAGCGGTAACCGGCCGGCTGCGAAAAAATCGTTACGACGTGATCCTGACCGATTACAACCTGGTGTCGTGGAACGGAATGGAGACGCTCGACATCGTGCGCCGCGAGGGGCTGGAGATTCCGGTGGTTCTGGTCTCGGGAGCACTGGGCGATCTTAAGGCGGTCGAATGCATCAAGCAAGGCGCCGCGGACTATGTGTTGAAGGACCATTTGGCACGTTTACCGGAGTGTGTTCGCCGCGCCCTGCGGGAAACCCAACTGCGCAAGGAGCATGAGCAGTATCAGCAACAGCTCGCCCGCTCCAACCAGGACTTGGAGCAGTTTGCTTACGTCGCCTCGCATGACCTGCAGGAACCGCTGCGCATGGTCGCAACCTACACCCAACTCCTGGCGGAGCGCTATCAGGGCAAGCTGGACGAGAAGGCCGACAAGTACATTCACTATGCCGTCGACGGAGCCTTCTTTCCAGCACATTGGGATCCTAAGCTTAGAATTCCACGTGGACAAGTTGTCG
>JADMIO011507044.1_pt1 | contig 47127 bp, 44 predicted proteins | sample 8958161 | NCBI WGS metagenome assembly JADMIO01 (sample SAMN16585339, study PRJNA669376) | soil metagenome | isolation source: Crop rotation soil | place: USA: Cullars Rotation, Alabama | collected 2011
CGGATCTTAAAAGAAAAGACGAGCGAAAAAGCCGGCGCAGTGCGCGCAAATGCAAAGTTTGAACTGCACATGACCGCAATTGAAAAAGTCGACGTGCAGGCAGACCTGGCGCGTCTGCGAAAGGAACACGAACGCCTATTGCGCGACATCGAAGGTAAGCAGAACAGATTGGCGGATCAAACTTTCCGCAGCAAAGCGCCGGCGGAAGTAGTGCAGCAGATGGAAGCGACCCTCTCGCAGCGCCGCGTGGAGCTGGATAAAGTGGTAGCGCGGTTGACGCAATTGAGCGGTGACGGCGCAAGCTTCGCAGCAGAATAGAATGCCAGCCGCCCGACTGCCCGGCACAACTGACCGGCATATGGACGCGCTGCTCACATTGCTGGCCGATAAGCCGATGATGACAATCAGCGGCGAAAAAATAGCCAAAGAAATGGGTGTGGCGCGATCTTCCGTCTGGGCCTGGACGCAAAAATTACGCGCGCTGGGAGTGGGTGTAAAGGGGCATCCGGGAATTGGCTACCGGATCGAGCGCATACCGGATGTACTCTCGCCCAGCCTGGTGAAGCGGAGATTACGTGGTTCAGCGTTTGGGAAACGCGTGTACCATTTTTTTAAGGCGGGCTCGACCAATCAAATAGCATTTGAATTAGGGCAGCAGGGCGAGCCGCATGGGACGATCGTTATGGCCGAGCAGCAGACCGCAGGCCGCGGGCGATCGGGGCGTTCCTGGCATTCAGAGAAGACGAATGGGATTTACGTTAGCCTGTTGCTGAGGCCGCCGATATCGCCACTGCATGCCCCGCTGCTGACGTTGCTGACGGGTTTAGCACTTCGCGATGCTGTGCTGGACGAAACCGGCATTACCCCGGACTTGCGATGGCCTAATGATCTACTCATCAATCGTGATAAAAACGTTAATAAAACCGGAGCCCAAAAATGCGGCGGCATTCTCACCGAGATGCATGCCGAACCCGACCGCGTGCACTTTGTGGTCATCGGGATCGGCATCAATGTCAATCACATGAACTTTCCCGGTGATATCTCGGGGTTGGCCACATCGCTGCGCCTGGCAACCGGCAGAAAACAATCGCGCCTGCAGTTGCTGGTGAGATTGCTGCGCAAACTGGAGAGCTACTACAATCTTTTTTTGAGCCAAGGTCCGGCGCCTATTGTGAACCGTTTCAATGAAGTTTCGAGCTTCGCCCGCGGCAAACGGGTGCGCATCACGACGCCTTTGGAATCGTACACGGGCACGACGGAAGGACTGGAACCACACGGATTGTTGCGCGTTGCACGCGACGATGGACGGCACGACGTCGTGATTTCGGGTGATGTGGCGGAGGCGGGTTGATGCTGCTCGCACTGGACGTCGGCAACACAAATACCGTCCTCGGCGTTTTCAAAGGGGAACAACTCCTGGCACATTGGCGGCTCACGACGGCGCGCGATCAGACGGTGGACGAATACGGCATCCTGACACGCGACTTGTTCACCCTGGGCGGACTTGACCCGTCACAGATTCAGAAAGTGATCGTCAGTTCGGTAGTGCCGACGCTGAATGGGACACTGGCGCAAATGGCCGAGCGGTATTTCCGCGTGAAGGCCTTGTTCATTGAACCAGGGATTAAAACCGGCATGCCGATTCACTATGACAACCCACAGGAGGTCGGCGCGGACCGTATCGTAAACAGCGTCGCCGCGTTCGCAAAATATGGTGGCCCCTGTATCGTGGTAGATTTTGGAACGGCGATTAATTTCGATTGCATCTCGAAACGCGGCGAATACCTCGGGGGTGCACTTGCGCCGGGGATCGGGATTTCGTCGGACGCGCTGTTTACGCGAGCTGCGCGGCTCTGGCGCGTGGAGATTCGCGATCCTGGAAAAGTAATCGGCACGAATACCGTGCATTCAATGCAATCGGGACTGTTTTATGGATATGCGGATCTGGTGGACGGCATGCTGACGCGGATGAAACAAGTCATGGGGCAGGACACAAAAGTGATTGCTACGGGAGGCCAGGCGCCGTTGATTGCGCGTGCCTCGAAACATATTGAACATATTGACGAATTTCTGACGTTGGAGGGACTGCGGATTATCTGGGATCGCAATCGTGCTGAAAAGGAACACGGTGCAGACAATTCGACTGCGCTCGGCGCGGCAGAAGCAACTGCTCGAAAGAACCGCTCCTGACGCAAAAACAATGAGCGCGTTCAATTACTTTAATTATTTCACCGAAATTGAAGAATACTTTTGGAAAAAGCGAGGCTCCCATCTGCTCGTTTCCCCGCTGGATTGGGCCGTAGTGGAAACATGGCAAAAAGCGGGCGTGCCACTGGAGGCAGTATTCCGCGGGATCGATAGCGCATTTGAAAGTTACCAGCGCTCGCGGCGCGCAGGGCGTCCTCTGAAAAGCCTGGCTTACTGCGTAGATGCAGTACTCGATGCTGCGGCAGAACAGGCTGAGGCTAACGCAGGCAGCGGCCCGGCACTCGATAAATCTGCTGAGAAAAATCCTTTTTCCCGGGAAGAATTGCGGAGCTTTCTTGATCGTGTTTCGGAGCAACTGCAGCGGTCCACCCAACAAGCAGAATCCAATATTCCGTCATGCGCCGAATATGCAGCTCAGGCCCGTGCGAGTATTCGTAATTTGTATTCCGTTTTGGATTCACCAGCCGCACTGGATCTCCAGGAGTTGGAGTTGCGACTGACGGTTATTGAAGACCGGCTAAGCGCCGGCCTTTTGGCCAATGCCGACGAGCCACTCCTTCTGAATATCCGCCGGGAGCTCGAACGTCAGCTGGCTCCTTATCGCCGGCGAATGACTGCGGCGCAGCTTGGCCAATTGGAAAAGCAATATATTCAGAAGCGTCTTTTTGAACATTTTCGTCTCCCGCGGTTGAGCCTTTTTTACATCACATAAACTTCATGGCCGAAACACTTCAGGTACGGATCGAAAAACTCATTTATGGCGGAGATGGCCTGGCGCGCCATGACGGGCAGACAGTATTTGTGCCGTTCGTATTACCGGCCGAAACGGTAAATATCGAACCAATTGAGCGCCGCAAGAAATTTGTGCGCGGACGTGTAATGGAAGTACTGGATGCGGCTCCCCAGCGGGTGGCTCCGGAGTGCCCGCATTTCGGGGTGTGCGGCGGCTGTTATTACCAGCACATTGATTACCAAGCGCAGCTTCGTTACAAATCTGAAATTCTTCGCGAAACGCTCGCCAGAATTGGGAAGGTCAGCTGGGAAGGCCCAATTAATACACACGCTTCTCCCCCCTACGGCTATCGCAATCGAGTGCAATGGAAAATTGAGCAAGGCGCTGACGGCAAACCGACAATGGGCTATTACGAGGCAGGTTCGCATAAATTATGCGCAATTCGCGTTTGCCCCATTCTCTCGCCGCGTTTACAGGAGACCTTGGCTGTTTTTCTGAGGCTGATCGACAGCGGGCAATTGCCGCCTGAAATTCGCGAGATCGAAGCATTCGTGGACGATAAAGATGAAAAACTGCTCCTGAATCTCGCTGTTGATTTGTCAGCGCCGCTAGCGGGCGCCAAACCAGAAGATAACCTGCAGAACTTTATCGATCTGCTGAAATCACAAATTCCATACGCCGAATCTTTTTTGGTTCACTTCATGCGTGGGAACCGTTTTCAGCTAGATGGCCCTGGCTATATCGAGTATGGCGTTGGGGAGGATCGTTATCGCGTAGGTCATCTTTCGTTTTTTCAGGTGAATCGATTCTTAATCTCCGAAATGGTGAATCTCATTCTGGAAAATGCGGAAGGCAAGCTGGCGCTTGACCTTTATGCCGGCGTCGGGCTTTTCTCGGTTCCGCTGGCGCGTCGTTTTGAAAGATTGATCGCTGTTGAATCTAATGCAGCGACTGCCCGCGACCTCGAGAGCAATCTCCAGAGCAGCGGAGCAGCATCTCCTGCGGCCAAGCAGAGCGACGTGACGGCCTTTCTGACGCGCTGGCGCGACACACCGGATTTTGTGCTGGTCGATCCCCCACGAGCCGGCGTGCTTCCACAGGCGCTACAACGTCTATCGAAGCTGAACCCGGCTGTGATCGGTTATTTATCGTGTGATCCCGCCACATTGGCCCGGGATCTGGTAGTTCTCGTCGGAACTCGTGACAAGCCGGGCCACTACATGCTGGATTCCGTTCACCTTGTGGATATATTTCCGCAGTCTTATCATCTGGAGGCGTTTGTGCGGCTGATTCGTCGCGAATGAAATTCCCAGCTCTCGTTCTGGCCGCGTCGTTTGCTTCAGGAATATTGGCTGGCCAGTCGCTGCTTGCCGATTTTCCTCACTCCCCACGTCTGCTCGTCCCCACCGCAGCTCTTTTGATTATCTTTGCGCTCCTCATCTGCTTGCGTGGATTTATATGGCTTGCTTGCGTAATTACGATACTGAGTTGGTCGGTATTGGGAATGGCGGCTTTTAAGCTGCAATCCATTTCCATTCCTCCACGGAGAATTGACAATCTTCTGGCGCAGCGACAATTGAAACTGGATCAGCCGCTTCGTTGGCGAGGTATATTGCGAGCTGACCCTCTTCTCCTGCCCTGGGGAATCCGCTACATAGCTGATTTGAGCGAAGTGCAGAGCCAAGGCCAATGGATTCCGGTTACGGGCGGCATTCGAACCGATTACTACCTCGATGAGTTTAATGAGGGCAGAAGCGCGCCGGCTCCTCCGAATGATTTCGAACTGCGCGCCGGCGATTCGGTGGAATTTCTGGCGCGAGCACGCGAAGTCCGCAACTTTGGCGATCCGGGCGCTTTCGATTACCGGACGTTTCTTGCGCGTCAAAACATTTACGTCACCGCAACACTGCGCAATTTTACGCTCATGGAGAAATTGCCTGGGTCGAATCCGCCTGCGTTCACTCACCTGGTCCCCCGCTTGCGAGGAAATTTGCTCCGGCGAATGGATGCTACGTTCGGATCCGCGGACGAAAAGGCTGCCGTACTCCGGGCAATGCTGCTGGGCGACCGCAGCTTTCTCGATAGCGAACAGGTAGAAACATTTCAGAAAACAGGCGCGTACCACATTCTGGTCCTTTCCGGATTACAGGTGGGCGTCCTTGCAGCAATGCTCCTGTGGCTCATTCGGCGGCTGCGATTGCCTTTGGTAGTGGGTGTAGGGGTGAGTCTGTTCGCGCTGTGGGCCTATGCAGGAATCGTCGAAGACCACCCGCCAATTTTGCGCGCCGTGCTGATGGCTACTTTCTTTCTTTTAGCCTATGCATTATTCCGGCATACTCACGTGCTGAATGCAATCGGGCTCGCGGCGCTTTGCATCCTCTCATTGCAAACATCTGAAATTTACGATGCCAGTTTTCAGCTTTCATTTGTAGCTGTTCTAGCCATTGGCGGAATCGCGGCGCCATGGCTTGAACGCACAGCGGGCATTTACCTACAGGCGCTGGATCAAGTCAGCGACACAACGCGTGACGGTCGGCACCCGCCCCAAGCAGCGCAATTTCGCTTGGACTTGCGGTCGCTGCAGGTTTGGCTAGCGACTCGATTGCCATTGGTGAGCAGATTTGCAGGATCAGGACTGGTTACATTACCGGTCCGCGTTGGCTTATCGTTTTGGGAAACCGTCGTCGTCTCCGCCGTGATTCAGTTGGCCATGGTGCCGTTGATGGCACAGTACTTCCATCGTGTGACGATTTTGGGCTTAGCCGCAAACGTCCCTGCCGTTTTGCTGACGGCGCTCATTGTGCCTTTGGGATTTCTGTCTTTTGGCATCACGGCGGTATGGCGTGCAGCGGGCGAATTGATAATCGCAGCTCTCAATTTAAGCCTCGAAGCCCTTTTGTGGTCTATGCATTACATTGCGCGAGTGTCATGGGGATCATTCCGCGTTCCCTCCCCTCCCGCTGCGGTTCTGCTAGTTTTTTTTGCACTGGCAATAATTCTGTTTTCATTGGTGCTTGCGGGATTGAAGTGGCCGGCCCGTATTAGCGCGACGGTTTTGGTTATTCTGGTATTTTTGATTGCGCGGCACCCGTTCGCTCCGCAGTTTATCCCCGGTAAGTTAGAAGTTTCGGTTCTGGACGTGGGGCAAGGTGACGCAATCTTTATCGCCTTTCCGAACGGGACGACGATGCTTGTAGACGGCGGAGGTTTACCGGGCGCAGCCTACATTCGATCGCGCCGTCCCGGAATTGACGTCGGGGAAGATGTTGTCTCTCCGTACCTCTGGTCACGCGGTCTAAAAAGATTGGATGTCATTGCCTTGACGCATGGACACCAGGATCATCTGGCGGGTCTAAAAACTGTACTGCAAAATTTTAAAGTCGGCGAGTTGTGGATCGGACGGGACATAGATGCCGGATCGTTCCAGAGTCTAATCCAGGAGGCGCGTGTCCTCGGCGTCCGGGTTGTGCACCACCAGCGCGGAGAACAAATAAATTTCGGCGGGGTTTCAACTAACGTTCTCTGGCCCGATAATCTAAGCGCACGAAAAACGGCTCAGAACGACGATTCTCTGGTACTCCAACTCCGGGATGGAAACGAAACAATCCTTCTCACAGGAGACATCGAACGGCCTGTCGAGCGGCAACTGACTTCCAGCGGCGACTTGCTCCAAGCGGATTTCGTCAAGGTGCCGCATCATGGCAGCCGGACTTCAAGCACTGAATCCTTTCTTCAAGCTGTCCAACCCCGTTTTGCGGCCGTTTCCGTGGGGGAAAATAATCCGTTCGGACACCCTAATGGAGATGTGCTTGAACGCGTGCAGATGCAGGGCGCGCGTCTTTTTCGCACTGATCGCGACGGAGCAATTACCGTAATCACGGATGGAAACGAGCTGCAGGTAAGTACGTTTTCAGGACGATAATTAAGCAGTACTAGGGTATTTTCTCAGAGCTTGCTGGCGCTCGGACGGATTGCTGCATTGTGGTGCAATGTTATACTGGGATCAGGTGCAGCATGAGTTCTACCCATACTGTACGACCTACCAACGCTGAAATTGACGAAGAATCGAGGCGCATTCGCAGATTGCGGATCGTGGTAAACCTGTCGCTCAGCTTGATCGCGCAGGGGAATCTGCCGTACGAAGAGGCGCAGGAAATTGTGGCTGCGGCGCGAAAACTCGCCGAGAGCTTATTTCCCGGTAAGGGCCACGTGTTCGATTTGATCTACCGGCCCCAGTTCCGCAGGCTCATCAACGATATGTACCGGCTGCAGTAATCACGGACGGAAAACGCTGAGCGCCCACAAAGCAGCGATCAGTGCCGCCATTCCCAGAAAAGCGTTGTATTCGGAATTGCGAAAATAAAGTCCCCAATCGAATTTGCCGGGTTGCGCCGTTCGTGAACGCACACAGGGCCAGAAGAGGGGCACATTCGCGGAGTATTCGTCGAATTGCTTTCCGAACAGCGCTCGAAGTTCGCGCTCTTCTCGACGCATCAGAAATGGATAGAAGGCCAAGTAATAGGCGAGCACCAGCGCGGCGACAATTAGTGAGCGGCTCGCGATTACGAAACCAAGCGCCATTATCGAACTGCCTAAATAAAGCGGATTTCGTGTGTGCGCATATGGACCGGACGCCGTGACGATTTCCGTTTTACGTAGATGCCCGGCAGCAAATCCACGAATCAAAAGTCCGCCAAACGCGAGGAGACTCCCGACGAGAATAGATTGCGCCGTGGGGCGGGCGAAATATAGCGAAAGCAACACCAATGGAAATCCGAGCCGCGCGCGCCAGCGAACCCATTTAAGCTCGGCGGAACTCACGGCTGAAAGCGCAGCTCCTGCTCGACGGCTGCGAGAACTTCTTCAACGCTGAGCGCCAACATGGTTGGATCGTAACTGCTCCCCCGAGGGTAATCGCCACGTTTGAAGGTTTTCGCGTCGGCAGGGGCTCGCCTGAGGACTTTACCCTGCGGCATAGGGCCATTGCGATCCGGATCGGTTGGCCCAAAAAGCGCGACCAGGCGCGTTCCCAAAGCAGCAGCCAGATGTAAAGGGCCCGTATCAGCCGCCACAACCAGTTTTGCCATTGCCAGCATGGGCACCAATTCGCGCAATCGGGGAGAGTATACAAAAGGTTTACTAGGACGGGCCGCCTCGACCACTTTGGCGGCAATCGCATCTTCCCCCGGGCCGCTATTCACAATCACCCGAACGCCCATTTTTCCGCTTAATTCGCGACATAACTCTCCATAACGTTGGGCAGGCCAACATTTCGATGTCCAACCACCGCCGGGGCTGATTACGTAAAATTCACTTATACCTTCTCGCGCAAGAGTCTCAAGTAACGCGCTCTTTTCTTCTGCAGGCTGCGCTAAGGGAAATTTGAGTCGAGCCGGCCATTCTGCACCCGCACCGGCAGAAAGACTCATCGCCATTTCAACTGCGTGCTTACCTTTCGGAATCACACGGTTCGTATAAAGGATTGAGCTGCCCGGCTCGCGCGCAAAGGTGGAATGGAGTCCAATTCTCTGCGAGGCACCCGAAAGCCGCGCCAAAAATGCCGACTTATATAGGCCCTGAAAATCGAGCGCACAATTGTAGCGATTGCGCCGCAATTCGCTCACGCAGCGGACTGTTCCGGCTACGCCGCGGTCCCACGGAATCACGCGGTCAATTCCGCTCGCCAATTCGACCAGCGGCAACCACTTACGTTCTACCACCCAGTCAATTCGGCTATTCGGAAAACTGGAACGAAGCGCAGCAACAGCCGGTAACGTATGAACCAGATCGCCGAGCGAACCAAGACGGATCACGAGAAAGCGCTGTTCACCCGGCTGCGACATTTGGCTGACGGCGCAATTTTGTGAGCATTTCGCTGGTGGAGTGGCGTTTTGGGTCGCCCACGATTGCAATCCGGACCCCTAATCGCCTGGCGACCTCACGCTCGGGAACAGTGTCTTCCGTATAATCTGTGCCTTTGGCATGGACGTCGGGACGGAGATCTTCGATTAGCTTTGATACATCCGTCTCGTCAAAAATGGTGACGTAGTTGACGGCACGCAGGGCTGCGACAAGCCGGGCTCGCGCTTCGGCAGGAAGGATCGGCCGCCCTGGGCCTTTGAGCGGCCGGGCACTTTCATCTGAATTAATACCGACAACCAGCACATCACCCTGCCTACGCGCGCCATCCAGATAACGGATATGGCCAGCGTGAAGGAGATCGAAACACCCGTTGGCAAAAACGATTCTCTGTCCGCGTGAGCGATGTGCCGAAATTCTGGCGAGAATCTTTTCTCGATCTAAAATTTTCGCTCGCGTATCCATTAAATTAGTGGCGCCTCTCCGCGCTTTCCCCTGTGACTTCCGCCCGAATGGCAGCCGCCAATTCCCCTCGAGTGACGGTTGCAGTTCCACGCTTCATCACGACAATCCCCCCGGCGTAAGTGGCCAATTGTGCGGCTTCGAGGATATTCGCGCCAGCAGCTAGAGCAAGCGTCAAAACCGCGATTACCGTATCTCCTGCACCCGTTACGTCCAAGGCCTGGTCGCTGCCGTAAATTGGAATATTCCGAGGGGTAGCGCCTTTTTCGAATACCATCATCCCGTCACGCCCGCGAGTGATAACCAGAGCTTTGGCGTCCAATTTAGAGAGCGTTTGCTGCCCGAGTTCCTCCAACTGTTTTGTTTCGCCGATCCGCGTGTGGTAAGCAGCTTCTACTTCCGCTTCGTTAGGTGTTGCGGCCGTGATGCTCAGCTTTTTGTAATCCAGCAGGCGATAACGCGAGTCGAGCACTAGTGGTAAATTCGAGCGCTTGCTTCCGTACACTGCGCTAATAATTTCCGGCGTTGCCGAGCCATACCCGTAATCCGAAAGCAACACGGCTGACGCAGATTTCGAATTCGCGCTGGCCTTTTTTATAAGTGTCCGGATAACCGCGTCCGCTAGGTGTGATACAGGTTCTGAATCGACTCGAAGCACCTGCTGTTTGGTAGTGTGTGGCCAACCCGCGAGAAATCTTGTTTTGGTCGGAGTCTGCCATCCTGCAGCCTTAACCAAGCCAGCCGTAGAGACATTTTTCGTTTGGAAGTAGGCGCGAAGTGCCTCTCCAGCTTCATCGTCGCCCAATGCGGATACAGCCAGCACTTTTGCCCCGAGATCGGCGAGATTATTGGCCGCATTTGCACCGCCTCCCGGCAAAAACTGCCTCTCGCGTTTACGAACAATCAGCACGGGCGCTTCGCGCGAAACCCGCGATATGTCGCCGAAAACAAACTCGTCGGCCACGAAATCTCCGAGCAGCACAATGGTTTGATTTGAAAACAGATCAATTAATTGTGAAAGCCGCGCCAGATCGACAGCAGGCGGAGCGGATTGGCGGGGTCTCACTTCATCTGCCTCAAAATTTCGTCTACCGCAATCTCCAGATTTTCAACCACCAGATCGGGTTGGCGCGGCCATTCGTCGCGATGCAGCTCGTACTCCCCACGTCCGTAGCCGCTTAAGACCAGTACGCCGCGGCCACCTGTAGCTTGAGCCAGCGCCACGTCAGCGTAGCGATCCCCCACCACATAGGAGCGCGTCAAATCGATTCCGTGTTCTTCAGCGGCTCGTTTGAGAAGCCCGGGCAGGGGTTTTCGGCAGTCGCAGTTATCCTCGCGCCGATGCGTGCAGTAATAAATTGCGTCCAGCCGCGCCTTTGCATTGCCCAACTCCTGCGCCATCTGGCGGTGCACATCGCGCACAAGCGACTCCGGAAAAATCCCACGCGAGACGCCTGATTGATTCGTCACAACGATGACGGCCATATTGGCATCATTCAGGCGGCGGATGGCACGAGCCGCCCAGGGGTAAATCATCAGGCGGCTGACGTCGTTCAGATACCCGACTTCCTCACAAATTGTTCCATCGCGATCAAGAAAGACGGCGGGACGCAGCAGAGATTCAGCCAATGCGAACACCTCGGGCTTCGCTAGGCTGCTGCGGAGCGAGAGCGAGTTGCGCGCGTGCGATATCAAAGACCCGCTCGGCGGAAATGCGAGTCATGCAGCGATGATCAATGGGACATGCTCTCAAGAGGCATGGACTGCACTCGACAGGCTCTCGCACTAAAGTGACATGCTGGGACAGAGGCCGCGTCGCGTTCGGCTCCGTCGGTCCAAAGATGCCGATCACCGGAAGACCCACTGCAGCAGCAACATGCATGGCCCCAGAATCATTGCCAATGAAGATATTGCAGGCCTTCAGCAAGGCCGGAAGTTGGCCGATCGAAGTGGTACCGGCCAAATTAATGACGCGCCTTTTCATTGAACGAGCAATCATTCCCGCGATTTCCTTTTCGGCGAAAGCGCCAAAAATTATCACGTCGCAATCCGCATAGCCAACCAGGAAGTCGGCTAATTCCGCATATCGTTCCGGAAGCCAGCATTTCGCCGAACCATAAGCAGCGCCGGGAGCAATTGCAATCCGCGTAGCGCCTCTAGGTGAACCCGCCGCATTCAGTTTTTCTTCGGCTACATTCCGTAATGACTCGCTCACGCAAAGAGTAATCGCGTCGACGCAAGGCAATTCCTTAAAAAAACCAGCGCGGCGCAAAAGCTCGAGAAAGTAATAGCTCTCGTGCGGAGGCACCTCGTTCTTTTGGGGCGCTGCAATGGGCCTGGTCAGCAAAAATCTTCTACCATCGCGGGCGTAACCAATGCGCTCAGGAATGTGAGCACGCCACGCGATCCATGCCGCGTCAAAGGCGTTTTGCAGGAGAACGGCAACATCAAATCGCCGCGCCCGGAGTTCTCGCGCCAACCGCTCGCGTCCCCAGAATCCGCCATGCCGGCCTGAGTTATCGTAAACGAGCAGTTCATCCGCGCAGCCTTGATCGCGATACAAATCGGCGACCCAGGGCCGTGCCAAGATGGAAATCTCATCGTTTGGCCAATGAGCTCGAATTGCCTGAAGCGCGGGAAGCGACATGATTGCGTCGCCAACCCAATTGGTCGCGCGCACCAGAATTTTCACGATGGCTTCACCGTTGCATGCCTTGCGATAGACAACTGCACTCCTTTCCAGAACTCCTCCGGCTTTGATATCTGCATTCGAATGCGGCAAGCATAAACGGGCAAGGCGCCGATTTTTTCCACCTGCAAATTGAAAACGTCTTTTTCAGTACAAATCAGCGCGTCCGCGCGTTTGGAACGTGCCTCCTTTTCAAGAGACAGCAAATCCTGTTCTGAATAACGGTGGTGGTCTCGGAAAAACCTTTCACCCACTACTTGAAAACCCCACCTACCCAGGTCGTCGAAAAAGCCGCGCGGATTCCCAATGCCACAGAACGCAAAAACGCGCGCTGACGAGCGATTCTGCATCAGCCACTCCAAATCTAACCGGGGCGCGCGAAGCACGCTTTCCAGCTCTGTTTGGGCGTAAAAAAGAGGAGCTTGCGAATACCGGCGCACAATTGATTCTAACGCCGGAGCACGATCAGTTCGTGTAATTACGACGATATCGGCGCGACGTATCGCGCTGAGAGGCTCCCGCAATCTTCCAGATGGTAGAAGCCGCCCACCTCCAAAAGCATCAATCGCATCCAGCAGCAAAATATTGGCATCACGTTCGAGCGCGAGATGCTGAAACCCGTCATCGAGGACGAACCATCCAGCGCCATGCCGCCCCAATATGCGTCCGGATTCATAGCGATTCTTGCCAACGCCCAATTGAACTTTCCCGCCAAGACGCGCCTTTATTAATGCAACCTCATCCGCCGCGACACCTTCCTTTTCGTCTCCACGGTAGCCACGAGTCAAAATTGCGGGCCTCACGCTCTGTTCGATCAATTTTTCCGCTAACCAGATCACCATAGGCGTCTTGCCGGTGCCACCGACTGTTAAATTCCCGACGCTGATGACCTTTCCTTTCAGACGCCTCATCCGAAGCACCCCGCCGCGATACAAAATAACTCGCGTGCGAACTGCGAGACCGTATAGGAAACTGAACGGCCGTAGTAGCAGCCGCATGCCTGGCAATTGCATCAGCGGCTCGCCAGTTCTTCCTTGTCAATCAGCTCTGACAGTTGCCGGACGGACTCAGCCGTCGCACCGCGATTGACGTCAACCAGTTCTCGTGCTTTTTGGCCCATCCGCACAGTCGCGCTGGAATCGCCCAGAATTTTCAGCCACGCGGCGCTCAAATCTTTCTCTTGTGTAACCTGCACAGCCGCGCCAGCACGCAGAAATTGATCTGAAATCTGGCGGAAGTTTTCCATGGAAGGGCCAAACACAGGAACTTTCCCGAACACTGCCGGCTCGAGCGGATTGTGCCCACCCGCGGGTATAAGCGAGCCACCAATGAAAGTGGCATCTGCAAGTTGGTACACCGAAGCAAGCTCGCCCAAAGTGTCGAGTAAAACCACGCTTCGTTGTCTAAGTATTCCTGCAAACATGCCGTTCAAAGAGGTGATCTCAGTCCTGCGCAGTACATCAAATCCAGATCCTTGAATGACTGCCGCGGATTCCGAAAATCGCTCAGGTTTGCGCGGAGCCATTATCAAGAGCGCACGAGGATGCTTTTCCGTCACTGCGGCGAAAGCCTTGAGAACCGGTTCTTCCTCGCCTGACAAAATACTCCCCGCGACAATCACCGGCGCGCGTTCGCCAATTTCCAATTCTCTTTTCAGCCACGTAACCAACGGGATCTCGCATGGAGAAGGCAAGTCATACTTAATATTACCGGCAACATTCACACGGTCCGCTGGCGCTCCGAGTTCGATGATGCGTTGGGCGTCCTGGTCCGATTGCATCAGGTACATTCGGCCTTCAGCGAACACACGCTGCCTGAAGTCAGGTCTGACCCAGCGCTTAAAACCGCGATAGGAGCGATCCGAGATTCGGCCATTCGCGTAAACGACGGAAACGCGACGCTCCCGTGCGGTACGCAGGAAATTCGGCCAAATTTCAGTTTCCATTATGATGATTATCCCTGGTTGCACGACCCGAAAAGCGCGCCTCATCGCGCCCCGCAGGTCAAGCGGGAAATAGAAAATTGCATCCGCAAATTTCAGTCGTTCATGCGCGAGCGCCTGCCCCGTTTCTGTAGTCGTAGAAATAACCAGCCGCCGTTGCGGGTAACGTGCCTTAAGCGCACGTGCTAACGGCACGACTGCAAGCGCTTCGCCTACCGAAACAGCATGCAGCCAGATCGCACCTGGCGAATCCGGCTGCTTAAGTTTCAATTCTTTTGGAAAACGCAGCGCCAATCGTTCCGGGATATTCCTGACGTTTTTTCCGCGCCGTAACCCCTGCAGAAGAAAATAAGGGGCGCTTACCAGCAGCCCAAGCGTAAGAAGTACGTTGTATATAAAATACATTCAGGATGCGATACGGCTGGAAGAGCCTTTGCGCCGCTTTTTTCGCGCTATGGGATATTATCGTCCGGCATGCTGAGCGGCAAGGACGCGGGGCAACTTCCCGCTTCTGCTCGCATCCTACTTTCATGCGCACTCCTCTGCTGATCTGCAGCTTTTTTCTGGCGACGGCAGCCGCTTTTTCCCAAAAATCGCCGGCCGCTCAACCGGTGACCGATCCCTCTTCCCTGCCTTCGCATGAGTCTCATCAGGGACTCACCATTGCCGCACGGCCGTTGGTCAGCGAAAGCGCTTACAAAGCACAGTTCACTGGCCACACTCCCTACGAAGCAGGCATTCTTGCTATCGACGTTTACTTCAAAAACGAAAATGACAAGCCGATTCGCCTGAAATTGGAAAATATCCGTTTGCTCGTGGACCGTCCCGGCCAGGCAGCGCAAAAATTGGAGCCGCTATCAGCGGAAGACGTAGCAGATCGCACAATTTTAAAGAAGCCGTCCGACCCTCGCGTTCCGCGCTTGCCAATTCCCGGTCCGCGAATAAACTCAAACCGCGACAAAAATTGGCAAGAGTTTGCCAGTCGCGCTCACGCGGCCGAACTTCAGACCGATGTTCTGGCGCCTAATTCAACCCAGCACGGTTTCCTGTATTTCGACGTAAACCATCACTTCGATTGGCTCTCCAACGCCCGCCTGGACATCCCTGATCTCGCTTTTATGGTGAATAACGAAGCGCTTTTCTTTTTTCAAATCGATCTGGCGCCCTCTTTGCGTTAAAAAAAAGCTTTTTGACCGATTGCTGCGTTTTGATCGCTTCGCTAAGATATTTTTGCCTGCCTGGGCCTCTTTCATGAATTTATTAAACGAACTGAATTCGCAGCAGCGCGACGCTGTTCTGGCCACCGAAGGTCCGCTTTTGATCCTCGCTGGCGCCGGAACGGGTAAAACGCGCGTTATTACTTACCGGATTGCCAATCTGATCGAACAGGGCGCAGCCGGCAATTCAATTCTGGCTGTTACGTTCACAAACAAAGCCGCCGAACAGATGCGTAACCGCGTGCAGTCGCTGCTTGAAACCACCGGTCAAACCGCCAGCGATCCCTGGATTGGCACGTTTCATGCTTTCTGTGCACGCCTCTTGCGCCGCGAAGCGCCGCGGCTCGGTCTTCCCCGTGATTTCGCAATTTACGATGAAGATGATCAGCGCAGCGCGCTGAAACTGGCTCTCGGTTCGATGTCCGAAGAGGACAACGCCGAGAATGACGATAAACCACGCGCCATCCTCGAACGGATCAGTTACTGGAAAAACCACGCTACTTCCGTCGAAGAAGCTCTTGCTGCCGCAGACGATCCGAAATCACGCGCCATTGCCCGCGCTTATCAGGGCTATGAGCAAGTGCTGCACAATTCCGGAGCTCTCGATTTCGACGATCTCTTGCTGCGCGCTGCGGACGTGCTGCGCAAGTTCGAGGACGCACGCGCCTCCTGGCAACAGCGCTACCGTTACATGCACGTAGACGAATATCAGGATACCAATCGCGTCCAGCACGAACTGCTGCTTTTACTAGCCGGTCGCGACCCGAATCTCTGCGTTGTGGGTGACGAAGACCAGTCCATCTATCGCTGGCGCGGCGCGGACTCCGGAATCATTCTTCGATTCGCACAGGACTTCCCTTCCGCAAAAATCTTCCGTATCGAGCAGAATTACCGTTCGCGTCAGATCATTCTTGATGCGGCTGCGGCCGTCGTCGCCCACAACAAGGGGCGCATCGGAAAAAATCTGCAGGCCACACGTGGACGCGGCACCAATCTTAAATATTTCGAGGCGCGCGACGCGCACGCCGAAGCAGAATGGGTTGCGGATAGCGTCGCTCAGTTGCACCGCGATAATCCCGATGTGCACATTGCCATCATGTATCGCACAAATGCGCAATCCCGTTCCCTGGAAGAAACTTTCCGCACGCGCGGGTGGCGTTATCGCATCCTGGGTGGTTTCAGTTTTTATCAGCGCGCCGAAATTAAAGACGTACTGGCGTACGTGCGGCTGGCAATGTACCCGGATGATGATATTGCTCTATTGCGCGTTCTGAACACGCCCCCGCGTGGCATCGGAAAGACTTCCGTTGACGCTCTGCAAGCTCTCGCACGCGAACAAGGCTCGTCCCTCTGGACCGCTCTGCTTCGCACCGTTGAAGCCGGCACAGGCCGCGCCATTGCACCCCTTCGCGGCTTCAAGAGCCTGATTGAGGATCTCCAGCAGAAGTACAAGGAATTGCCCCCGGCGCAATTTATTGCAGCCATCCTGGAGATCACCGGCTATCTCGAAATGCTGCAGCAACGTGATCCCGCCGAAGAAAACTCCCGCAGTGAAAATTTGCGCGAATTAATTAATGCCGTTGCGGAAGGCACCGAACGTGGCGAAACACTTGCCGAGTTCCTCGAACACGCCTCTCTTGTCAGCGGCGTCGACAACTTCGATGAGCACGCGCCGATTACGCTTCTGACGCTGCACACCGCAAAAGGGCTCGAATTCGACCACGTTTTCCTGACCGGCATGGAAGAGGGCACGTTCCCGCACAGCCGCTCTCTGAATGACAATCAAGAACTGGAAGAAGAACGGCGGCTCTGCTACGTGGGAATGACGCGCGCTCGCGAAACTTTAACTCTGAGCCGTGCCGTCTATCGCCGTAGTTACGGTTCGGAACGGCTGAGAGCGTCTGAGCCTTCGCGTTTTCTGTCAGAAATTCCCGGCGACCTGATCGAGACCGCTCCAGGCTCGCTTGCGGAGGCTGGTCAGACGCGCCGCTATGAGCCCGATCCAGAATATTCATACTCGCGCGACGAATTTGTGCGTCGCGTTCGCTACAACACTCCCGCTCGCGAACCGGCTCCCAAAGCGCCGCGCACACCGCGTCCGCAGCCTTCTCGAATAAAGCAGGATCCTTCCAATCCGCTGATTGGACAGCGCGTCCGCCATCCGTCATATGGCGTGGGGACCGTCATTCACGTGGAAGGCGAAGACGATGATCGCAAGCTCACGGTCAGCTTTGCCAGCCACGGCACCAAGAAATTGATTGAGCGTTACGCCAATCTTTCCTTCGCCTGATCAGCTGGCGTTAGATTTCTACATCAAATCAGATAAAGCCTAAATTTTTTGTCGTGAAGTTCGCTAAGTTTGGAAACACCGCCCCGAGGTCGCTCGCTTGCACGCCAAACCACGTCGCCAGAGTCGCGCCGTATTGATCGATGGATGTAGTCGGAATCCAGCGGCCCCTTCCGGCCGTATTGATGCCACTATCGTCCGGACCTCCCGGAGTGGGAATGGCCATTTTGCCGTAAATATCGCCACCAATGACGGCGCCGCCGAGGATCATCTGCACGCTGCCCCATGCGTGGTCTGTACCGCCGTTCGAGCCTGGCTGGAAAGTGCGGCTGAAATCCGACATCGTGAATGTGGTTACGTGTTGCGCGATGTTCAGTTCGACTGTGGCGTTGTAAAACGCGTCCATCGCTTTGCTTAGTTGAGTGAGCAAATTCTGCTGAATGGTGATCTGTCCGCTGTGTGTATCGAAACCTCCGAGTGAGCAGAAGAATATCTGGCGGTTAAGACCAAGCGCAGAACGGACCGAGAGAATTTGGGCCACCTGCTTTAGCTGATTTCCCAACCCCGTTGCCGGAAACGTCGTAGTTAGAGCTGGCGCTGATTTCAGGGCATTGGAAAGGATGTTGCTCTCCGTGAGAGAGCTCGATGTGATGGAACTCGCCGCCTGGATCAGCGAAATGCCTGTATCAAACGTCAGCAGTTGCTGCAATGCTTGCAAACGCGCTGATGATGCCGCCGAGCTATCGAAACCGGAAAGCGCGGGCGTTGTGCCCGGAATGATCGCATAGGGAGTGGTCTGTTGCCCTGTATTGAAAATGGCCGACCCCGCCACGGAAGTAATCGGCGGAAATTGCGAAGTTGGATTGAAAGCGGGCTGAATCTTATCGGCCATGCGGCCAGCCCATCCGTTGCGGTACAAACCGTTCAGCTGCAGAGATTGCCATTGTTGTTGCTGATCCGAGTGGGAGAAAAGATTCGCGGGTTTTGGGGCGCTTGCCGCCAGATATTGCGCCTGCGTTAATGGCTGAGACAAGGAGCCCACATTGGCCAGAAATGCCAGTCGGCCCGCATCGAAATGCGTTTTTAATTCCGAAACGCTGGGATGCAATCCAAACGCAGTGCTTCCGTTCTGTTGGGTCTTCGAAACAATCGGTAGCAAAGAGGTCTGCGCAATGGCAAGGCCGGCTCCGTTCCGAATATTAAAATAGTTTGCATAGCCGGCGTTGTCGTTCGGAATGAGCAGGTTATTGGAATCATTGCCCCCGAATAGGAAGATGCAGACGAGCGCTCGAAAATCGGGAGCGCTCTGGGCCAGAGCATGGATCAAGCCGAAGCGGTCGAGACTTGTGACCGCCCCCAGCGCACCTGCCGCGCAGCACGAATAACGCAAGAAATCCCTGCGGCTCAGACCCATTGAATTCTCCTTTTAAGCAAAGCTAGTACTCCACCGCGTAACGTTGCGAAGACAGAATCAGATAAATCGCCGTTTTCGCGCGCTGCAGGTTCTGGGTACTTCCAGCTGGAACCGCGTTCACGGCGGTGAGAATCGTGGACCGCTCAGACGACGACAAAGTCCCGTGCAATAGAAGTGCATTTAAAGAATCGAGCAGTTGCCCCGGAGCGTCAGGGTTGGAGGCCAGGTTGGCATATGGTGTGAAATCTACTGTTGTCCCCGATCCGATTGAGCCAAAAACGAACGAATTGACGAAGTTTGTGTGCACCAGCGTGGTGGCCATGGTATCCAAAGCAAATTCGGGCCCGGCGAGATTGGTTTTCGGAATGACGTACTCAGGTGAAAAGAAATTGAAAACGCTTGGTGCTGCGAGCGGAGATTCGTTTAAGTTGTTGCCATTCAGAAATGTGAGCGGCGCGGCACCATCCGATGTAGCGCCAAAAGCCCGAAGAACATTGACCAGAAATAGAATGGGCTCGCGCAGGTGCCCGTCAGCCGCATTCGCTGTCGTCGGATCATCGCCGCGACGAGCCTCCGGATCGAGCAATATCGCCGCAATGACGGCCTGCAAGTCGCCGCGCTGCCCGGATCCAAATGTCGCGCCAGAACCATTAAACCTGCCGCTGTCGAATACGAGTGCCACGCGCTGTACGTAAGCCGGACTCGGGTTGCTCGTCACCAGGTGTTGAATGAGTTGCTTGGAAACGAAAGGCGCCAGACTCGGCTGCACAAAAATATTGTCGAGTGCTCCCTTCAGATCATTTGCCGCGCTCTGACCTGCAGGCAAAACAACAGGCGTGCCGTTGACCGGGAGCACAGCCTTCGCCGACGTGTCGTGATTGCTCTCGAACGGCTGCATCGAGCCGATATAATTAACAGGGTTGTGTTTCTGTACGGCGGTTCCAGGATATGTCCAGCCAGTGAACGCCAGCGAAAATGCCTCCACCGCACTCTGATCGTAGGTGGGAATAGGATTATTATTCGAATCGAGCTTCAGTGTGCCGTCCTCGTTCAATTGAAAGAGTCCGAGGGTGAAAAGTTGCATCAACTCCCGCGCATAATTCTCGTTCGCGTGTGCGCCGGCCGCCGGCTTATCGTTGTTGACCATGTCAAGGTAATCGCCCATCGCAGGGCTTAACGTCACGTCATTCATCAGTGTGCGGTAGTTGCCGAACGCATCTTGAAGAAGCAGGCGCATGTAGGGCGCCATGCCCTGTGGTGAAATTGTGTTTCCGGAAACAACCCAAATCTGACTGAGCGCGAATGCGACGCGCTGTCGAAGTTGATCATTACCCGTAAGCGCGTTGGTGATGAATACTTGCTGAGTGGGCGCCAGCGGTGTGTTCGTACCTGCAGGCGGCGGTGGCGGATCCGGAAATGTGGACCCCGAAGCCGCGAACTGGCTTTGCAGGAAACCATTGAATCCCGTTTGTTGAACCTGAGCGACTAACTGAGGCGTCGGTCCAAAGGTGGACTGGTCTAGAAACCTCGTCGCGGCAGCGGACGAGACCAAATTCGCAGTCGTTATTGGTGGGCTCGAAGTAGTATTCGTGCCATTAGACGAGCTGCCCGTGCTGGTGCCCGCGCAACCAGTTGCGAAAAGAAGGAAAATGGCAATACAAAGAGACGCGCCGAAACGCATCATCGAAAGTTCTACCTCCGTTAGTTACTGAAACCGATTACGTAGAAAATAGTTTCGGCGGGCTAGGTGGCGTTTAGCCTAATCCCTTGGCGGAAGAAATGCCACATAATTGTGCAATCGCTCAGACGCCCTTTTGGCTCGAACTGGCTTGCGTGCGATATAGTTCCTGCTAGCAATATGGTCGAACGCACGCTCTCTGTATGAGAAAACCCGCACTCATCCGTTCTCTGGTTTTTCTGGGAGCGCTCGCATTCCTCTCAGCGCCCATGGCTTCCGCTGACACCCTCAACGACATCCAAAAACGCGGGACGCTTCGATGGGGAGCTGATCAGGAGGGAGGGGGGCCGTACGTCTACCCACAGCAAGATAATCCGAATCAAGTCGCCGGGTTCGAAGTCGAGCTCGCGGATCGGTTGGCCGCTTCTCTCCATGTGCGAAGTGAATTCACCCAAGGGCAGTGGGACGCGATGCCGGAGATGCTTCGCACTGGAAAGATCGACATCATCTTGAATGGTTACGAGCTCACTCCCGCGCGTCTCGACTTGATGGATTCGACAATTCCCTATTACGTTTATCGCTTGCAGCTTCTCGCTCGTCGCGGCGATCCCAATTACACGACCTGGAACGGTCTGAAATCTGCTCCTGGACATCGAGGCGCCCGCATTGGCGCGCTCACTGGTTCGGCCGCCGAAAATTACGCGCTGCGCTTCTGCACCGGCGAAAAAGGCGAGCGGCTCTGCAACGTGATCGGTTACGACGGCAATACCGACACGATGCGCGAGGTGGAGACGGGAAAACTTGACGCAACGGTCGAAGACACGCCCATTGCCAGCTTTTATGCGCCGCGATTTCCTTCACTCGTTGCGCTCGGCGAGCCCATCAGCGAAGGCTATTACGTTGTGTACCTGAAAAAGGGCGAGACAGCACTGGTCCATGCCCTCAACGACGCGCTCATCACGATGGTGCGCAACGGTGAACTCGAAGCAATTTATCGCAAGTACGGCATCTGGGATTCCGCGCAGAAACAGCTCGATCAAATTTCAGACGCGGCTAAATTCTATGGTTATTCGCCAACGATAGATTCCAAATCAGTTTCGAATCAGGGTGCATCCGCGCCACTCGTCACGACTGGAGCGCGCGAACGCGGCTGGGCCGTTATACAGGACTACGGTGGCGTTCTGCTGCAATCAGCTGGAATGACGGTGCTGCTGAGTGTGCTTTCGTTTCCGATTGCAATCGGAGTTGGATTGCTCGTCGCAATCGGGCGCCTCTACGGACCGCAGTGGCTCAAAAAACCGCTTGGCGCGTATGTAGAATTTCTGCGCGGAACGCCGCTGATGCTGCAACTGTACTTCATCTTCTTTTTTCTGCCGGAGATCGGCATTCGAATTCCTGCGCTTTCGACTGCAATTCTAGGGCTTGCTATCAACTATTCAGCCTACGAAAGCGAGATCTACCGAGCGGGTTTACAAGCCGTCCCGCACGGACAAATGGAAGCTGCGCTCTCACTCGGAATGTCGCGCTCTCTTTCGATTCGGCGCATCATCGCCCCGCAAGCCGTACGCATGGTGATTCCGCCAGTCGTGAGTGATTTCATCGCTCTTTACAAAGACACGAGCGTCTGCTCGGTTATCACGATTGTCGAACTCACCAAACGTTTCAGCGTACTGAGCATGAGCACGCAGGCCACCGTCGAACTGATGATCGTTACCTGTATTCTGTATATGCTGATGAGTTATCCAATTGCGATGCTCAGTCGACGTCTCGAAAGACGTCTGGGCCTTGGCGTTCCTGTTCTCTGAGCCTCGATGATCTGCGTACAAAATCTCGTCAAGCGCTTTGGCTCTTCGGAAGTGCTCAAAGGCATTTCACTGGAGGTAGCGAAAGGCAGCGTTCACGCCATCATCGGGCCTTCCGGTGGCGGCAAGAGCACATTTCTCCGTTGTCTCAACGGCCTGGAGTCGTTTCAAAGTGGTTCCGTTGCCATCGGCGACCTGAAGCTCACGCCCCAAAGCGATCCTCGCCGCGATTCCCTTCTCCTGAAAAGTGTACGAACGCGCGTTGGCATGGTTTTCCAGCAGTTCAATTTATTCCCGCATTTGACGGTTCTCGAGAATCTGTGCGAAGCGCCGATGCAAGTGAATCGCGAAGCCCGCGATAAGGCCGAGCATAGGGGCCTTCAGTTGCTTGATCGCGTCGGCTTGGCGAGCAAAAAGAACGAATATCCCAAGAGTCTTTCCGGCGGACAGATGCAGCGTGTGGCGATTGCGCGAACGCTGATGATGAATCCGGAAGCGATCCTCTTCGACGAGCCAACCAGCGCGCTCGATCCCGTCATGGCCAGCGAAGTCCTCGCTGTGATCGCGGATCTCGCAAAATCGGGCCAGACGATGATCGTAGTCACCCATTCGATGAACTTTGCACGCAGCGTCGCAAGCCAAGTGCACGTCTTTGTCGATGGCCATGATGTCGAATCAGGCCCGCCTCAATCTGTGTTCGAGAATCCACAGCACGACTTCTCTAAAGCATTTCTTGCCGGAATCAAGTAACAAGTCTGAATCTTCTACTTAGGCTTTCTCGCCACGACTTCAGCGACTGCGCGTTTATGCGCAGGATCGTCAGGCTTTCCTTCAAACGTATGCAGAATTTCCAGATCACGAAAATACCCGATCAGTTCACCGGGACGAAGGCGATGCTGTCCTTCAGGTTCATTCGCTAAATCGATGTGAACGATGGATATGATTACGCCGCCTGGGGCGAGGCCGTGCTTGGCAGGTTCGAATAAATCCTGTTGCAGGTAATAACAAACACAGATTAAATCCCATTTGCCGGGCTCAATCTGAAATTCCCATTTCTCCAGATCGGCTACTTTCGCATCGATTTGAATTCCCGCATCTTCTGCTCGGCGGCGAACTGCCTCAATCGCGCTAGGCGATCCATCAACAGCAGTCACTTTCCAACGTTGTTTCGCCAGCCAGATTGCGTTGCGGCCCGTTCCGCAGGCAAGATCGAGAGCGCGCCCTGTAGTTAATTTAAGTGCTGTTTCGGCGACGAGTTTTACGGGTTCACTGCGATAATCTTCCGATTCGCGTTCCCGCAAGCGATACCGCTCTTCCCACTTTTCAATTTCCATTATGTGATTTTACTGAAGAGGCGAAGCAATAGAATCGACCATGGTATTAAAATTGAACGATGACCAGCGATGAGTCCACCGCCCGCGGAACGCAAATCCCTATCGAACGGAAGTTATTGCGGGTGCTCTGTGATTACTCGATTCCTTCTGAGTTACGAGACGCAATTATCGGGAAACTAAAAACACACAAATTTGCCGAACCTGATCACGAAATTATCTTTCGAGCGCTGACCACAAGCAAACCGCGCACTCTAAATTCAGAAGCGGCATTGCTTCAATCCGTGACGCGGCTCGGATTTCCGGATATCGACCTGAGCGATTTTTTTGCCGAGAATCAACCGTCAGAAATTGAAATCGCCGAAATATTAGACGCGTTGAATGCTTCTAAATAACGCTTTTGAGAAATCAGAAGCTGCCCAACCTGAAAACTATTCCGCCGGATATGCGCGAATCGTGCTGATTGTCACTGCCGCCAAAGACGCCCGTATTAAAACGGGTCAGCACGTATTCGGTCTGGAATAAGCGAATCGCAACATCCGGCCTAAGTTTGTAGTCCAACCCGCCGCCCAGAGGCATCGTAAATGCGTTGATGGAGCCGATGAAGGCTGTGCCGCTCAGACGTGTTCCGCCGAAAAGCGCATGAACAAACGGTTCCCACTTATCGCCGCGTAGAGTAATTCGCGGGCCAAAAGTGTAGGAAAGCGCATTTGCGGTCAACGGAAAACCGGCAAAATTGCCGTTGTGATACCAGCCGACATCGGCCACTGCGCCAATCCAGGGAGCCAGGTTATACGCTGCCGAGCCGCTGATTCCGTGAAAATTCTGGCCGGTAACAGCCGATGGCGTGCTGGGATTGAAACGAAAGAAGGAATACCCCGCCGAAAATTCCATCTGGGGCGCTTCTTGTGCTGCAGCAGAAATGCCCGTCATCACTACTAAGGCGAACACACACGCGAATTTGCGCATCTGCGAGTAGCCTCCGGAATTTGATTGTGAGCTGGAGTTTTTTATCTGTAGCGATGCTACCCGGCAAAAAAAAATTGAGTCCATAAATTGAAACCTGTAGCACGCGCTTCCGAGTCACAGGAATAAGCGAGGCGTTACAGATTTAGGACGTCGTATTTGCGATTGGAGGCGGGTTTTTTTAGGAAGATGGCGTCGTTTTCGTTCTGCCAGCGGCCGGGAATTAGGGCGCCACAATCAGGACAAGAATCATTGCGAAGACGATTTCCAAGCACCATATGCCAGGAACGCCGAATGAGCACCGAGCCGCAGCTTGGGCATTTGGTATCTCCGGCACCGGAGTGAATATTTCCTTCGTAGACAAAGCGCAACCCTGCTTCGAGAGCAATCGCCCGCGCGCGATGCAGCGTTTCGGGCGGAGTGCGAGGCTTATCCTGCAGCTTGAAATCGGGATGAAACGCCGTGAAGTGCAGAGGCACGTCCGGTCCGAGATGCTGGAAAATCCAATCGGCTAATCTGCGCGTCTCATCGGGATCGTCATTCAACGTAGGAATTATGAGGTTAGTGATCTCGAACCATACGTCGGTCTCATTTTTCAGCCACTTCAACGTGTCGAGCACAGGCTGCAAGTGCGTTAGCGTGGTGCGGCCATAGAAATTTTCCGTGAATGCTTTCAGATCGATATTGGCCGCATCCACGTGATCGTAAATATCGTGGAACGCTTCACGCGTGATGTAGCCATTGCTGACCATTACCGTTTTTAGGCCGTAGGTTTTTGCGGCACGGCAAATATCAACAACGTACTCGCCCCAGATGGTTGGTTCGTTATACGTGAATGCGATTGAATGGCACCCGTACTGCATCGCGAGCATCGGAACATCCTGCGGCGGAAGCTGAACGGAATGCACCTGATCGGATTTTGATTTGGAAATGTCCCAGTTCTGGCAGAAGAGGCAGCCCATGTTGCATCCTGCGGTGCCAAGCGAAAAAACTTTGGTTCCAGGAAGAAAATGATTGAGCGGCTTTTTTTCAATGGGATCGACCTGGAGAGCAGCCGGCGAGCCGTACCCGAGGCTGTAGAGTTTCCCGTCGCGATTTACGCGAATGAAGCAGAATCCGCTCTGCCCTTCTCCTATATGACAGTGACGAGGACACAAAAAGCAGTGCACGCGGCCATCCGGCATGGTTTCCCACCAACGCCCTTCGTGCAGATTCTCTGGTTTTTGGAGAATAGAAAGCTCGTTCATTACGTTTACAGGCTCAGATGATCGGAGGGGGTCCTAAGTTTCGCCACGTATTTGCCATTGTGACCCCGCGAAGCTCGTTTCTTACAGTGATTATCTCATAATTGAGGACGGACGGATGCCGGGGTGAAGAGTCCCCCCCAGAACATCTTCTCGCCCCGGAGTTGACCGGCTTAGTAGTTCCCGTAAAGGCGCGTTTTGGGCGACTCATCGGGTGTAAACTGAATGTGTCCCCTCCTTTGCTAAAGCTACGGCGGCAGGCCCGCCGAGGAGGTTTTATGCGGCGCAGTTCCCTTCTTTTCGTTTTCACGTTGGCCATAATTTTTGCGGTGAGCTCCGTTCAAGCACAGCAGACGCAAGGCCAAACGCAACAAAGTGCAGGCCAGTCGTCTGAACGCGTCTATACCAATGCAGATTTGGCCGGTGCCAGTAGTGCGAACCAGACCGGTCGCGTCTGGACGAATAAAGACATGGACGAATTGCGAGCAAAGGGGCTGATTTCAATTATCGGAACGGAGCAAGCCGACGCTGGATCGACGCTAGCGCCAGCGCAGGCTCCCGTCGGGGCGGAAACAGCGCCGCCGCAGATCGCGCAACCGGGTCCTGCATACAACAGCAAATTTGAAGATCCGCGGTGGTATGAAGAGCAGGCCGCAGCGCTGCAGGAGCAGATCGACGGCACGCAGGCCGCCCTGGACCAGGCACGCGCCAATCTTCAAGACGCCCGGAGTCTTCGAGCAACTACAGGGGCTATCGATATCACTCAGGGAAATATCGGCGTCACACCCGAAGAAGGGATTGCGCGGTTGGAAGAACAGGTGCGCATTCTGCAGGAGCAAAAAGACGAGTTGGCTGATACAGCGCGAAGAAACGATATAGCGCCGGGCGTGGTCCGAAACGCCGGGTAATCCGCAATTCCTTAGCGCGGCATCCTTCGACACCGAGACCGCTCAGGATTACTATTCGCGCTAGTGACCTGGTTCGTTCAGCAGCAAATCGGTTTCGGATTTGCCGCCCATCAGCTCAGTCATAAGAATACCGAACAAAATTAAGGCGGCGCCCAGGATTGCGCGCGAGCCAAGGCGTTCGCCGGCAAAAAAATACGAAGTGAACCCGGCGAAGACAGGTTCCAGCGTGAGCAGCAGCGCGACGTGCGACGAGTCCGTATTCCGTTGCACCCACACCTGCACCGAAATCGTGCCGACCGTCGCGAGAATCGCTGTGATGAGAATGCTCCAGATGAGTCCTGAGGTCCACATGAGCCGGGGCTGCTCCCACCCCGCGCGTGCTACGACGGGGATTGCGGCTGTGCTCAATAGCGCTGTCATCGCCACCTGCAGAAAAACGAACATATTGCCGGGATAACGCGGAGCAAAGTGGCCAATGAAAATGATGTGCACGGCGTAAACGACGGCGCAGCCGAAGGTAAGCACGTCACCCCAATTCAATTCGCCCAGGCCGCTGACGGGAATCGTCAGAAAATAGAGGCCCGCAGCTGAAGTAAACACTCCTGCCCACACCCAGTGCGAAATTTTCTTTCGTCCGAATACAGCCAGGTAAAGCGGCACTTGCACGACAAATGTTCCAGTGATGAAAGCCGATTTCGAAGGCGTGGTCAGCGTCAAGCCGATGGTTTGGAGAGCGAAACCGATAAAAAGCAGCGTCCCGAGCAGAATTCCTGCGCGAAAAAGCGCGGCGCTGAGATTTCGGAATTCGCGCGCTTCCATGGCTGCAAGAACAATTGAGGCAAGTAAGAAACGAAGCGCGAGAAAAACAAAAACGGAAGAATCGGCCAGCGCGCCTTTAACGATAACAAAGGTAGCGCCCCAGACCAGCGAACATGCAGCGAGCAAAAGATCGGCTTGGATTTTTCGGGACAAAGAAAGTAGTTTAACAGACGCTTAGAACCAACAACGAACCTCGTTTACAAAGATATTGACGAGAACATTGATTTCTAATATATCCGCCCATCATGCCCCGGCCGACCCAGTCCGGCGCCATGTATTACAGAGGGCTTCTACTGGCCCTGTGCCTCGTATTCCCTTTTCTTAAAGCTGCCGCGCAGAAGCAGGAAACTTGGGTAGTGCTTCGGAGCCCGCACTTTATCGTTTACAGCGACGGAGGCGAGAAGGCAGCTTCGCGCATCGGACTGCAGTTTGAACAGATTCGAGATGTGTTTTCGAAAGTCGGTCAAAATTTGCGAGTCGATCCCGGTCAACCCATCATCATTCTGGCGGCTAAAGACGAAAAATCGATGGCTTCATTGTTGCCGGAATACTACAACGACAAAACTCGCGTTCATCCGGCTGGTATTTTCCTGGCTAGGCCCGAGCGCAATTACATTGTAGTGCGCGCTAATGTTGATTCTGACCTGCCATTCGCGACGGTATACCACGAGTACACGCACCAGATCACAGACCTGAACGCCGCATTCATTCCGACCTGGTTCTCGGAAGGATACGCAAATTTCTTCGGCTACAGCCGCATCTCCGGCAACCAGGTATTAATCGGCCTCGCGTCTCCGGGTGATTTATATTTCCTTCAGCAAAACAAACTAATGCCTTTGGGCGATCTTTTGCGCGTCGACCACAAGTCGTCTTTTTACAACGAGGGGTCTAAAGCAAACATTTTCTATGCAGAATCGTGGGCTCTGGTTCATATGCTCATGATTTCTCCGGAATTCAGAAATACAGAAAAATTGAGAACTTACCTTGACGGGGTAAATGAAGGGCTTGACTCGGTCGAAGCCGCAACGAGGGCCTTCGGCGATTTGGGAGCGCTGCAAAAGAAACTTGAAGCCTACATTCGGGTAGGCTCATACTACAATTACCGTCTGATTTCCCCCATAGAACAAATCTCCAAATCTCTCTCAAGCCGTTCCGAGTCAGAAGCGGAAGCTGATGCGGTTTTAGGGACGTATCATCTCGCTCACGGGCAAAATTCGATTGGACAGAAACTTCTTGAGACGGCGCTGGCCTTACAACCCGATTCCATTGCGGCCAATGAGGGACTTGGCATCATGCATATGGAAGCGCATGAATTCGAAGCGGCAAAACCCTTCATTGAGAAGGCAGTGGAACTCAGATCCGACAGCTTCCTCACATACTACTTCAACGGAAATCTCATTGTGCAATCCGGCGCGGCCGACAATTCTCTCTTAAGAAGAGCTGCGGAGAGTTACCGGAAATGTATCGAGTTGAACAGCAACTTTGCACCCGCGTACGGGGAACTCGCCACCACTTATATGCGGCAAAATGATTTGAATCAGGCTTTTGTTGCAGCTCAGAAGGCCGCAAAGCTGGCCCCTTCGGCATGGGGCAATCAACTGAATCTGGCTGCAATTCTCGCCCGTCGCGGACAATTTACAGATGCTCGAAAACTAGCCGAAAAAGTCGCAGCAAATGCCACAGAGCCGGATCAGATAGAAGCCTCTGCGTCTGCATTAAAATTCATCGCCGAGGCTGAACAGTACGATTCATACAAACGCGCGTACGAGAATGCTCGGTCTCAAGCACCGCAACCGCCCGGTTCCGCGTCAGTGGAACTGGCTCGCAGAGAGAGCCCTCCGCGTTCGAACACGACTCAAGCACCCCCCGATTCGGAAACAAAGACGTCTCTGGGCGCGACCGCAGGAACCCGCGTTTATTCGATGTTGGGCAAAATCACGGAGGTTGACTGCAGCTCCCCGCCGCAGGTGAACCTAACACTGACTTTGGGCGTTACAATGAAGCTTCATGCCTTTGACTTTGGAAAGATCACGTTGGTGAGCTCGGGAAGCAGCCCGGAAAGCGCCTTGACTTGCACCGCTCTTCGCGGCATTTCAGCAAAGATCCAATACTCACTGATTAACGGACAATCTTACGATGGCGAAATTCTGTCGATCACGCCGGCATCGCTAACTCTTCCTCAATAAACACATCAACCATTTGCGGCTTTGGCTCTTTTCGCTTGAGGCAAAGCTTTTTGCGGGCCATTATTCAGCGACTCTTCTTGCTGATAACGTTTGTCTAGTTCGAGAACCAGTTCGCGTAGTTTGCGGGGGTTCGTCTCATAGGCTGCGAACTTCAGCAATTCATGGAAGGACATGCCGGCGGGATTCATAGCCGCCTCGTTCCGCCGGCCAGGACGATCGGCCGGCGAATCAGCTTATTCAGGTTTCAATCGCCAATTCAAGGCTGGTTTGAGTGCACGCGGCTTGAAAAGTGGTGCGTCACTCACATTTCCACCGAAATCCACAACCTGAGCTACAGTAAATACCTGAGCGCGAGAAGAACAATTACTTCTACCAAGGTCATAAATATGCTCCCCAGATGTTTTTTTTGTTCAAAGGCTTCTTAACGAATCGTGCGCACACGAGGCTGCGCTACAGGCGCTACGGATTCAGGTTCCGGGAAGTAGTCCGAGTTGCCAGCGAGTAAGCCATCAATAGCCAAAATCAGGTCACAACCCGCCTGCGATTTGCGCACACACCCCTGCGCTCCCGCTTTTCGTGCCTCATCCTGCAGCGTCTGCGATTCATCCATGGTGAAAAGCAGGATATGGGCGCCAACGCCCAGTTCACGTACACGCCGGGTGACGTCGAAGCCGCTCATGCCTGGCATGCTCACGTCTATAATCATTACGTCCGGATTCAACTCCACGGCCCCGGCGATGGCGTCTAAACCATTGCCGGCTTCGCCGCAGACCTCCCACTCCGGCCGCATTGTATTGAAAAGACGGCGCACGCCTTCGCGCACAATCTGATGATCATCGACAAGATAAATCCTCGGCATTCGCCAACCCCCAGGCAGCGCGCACACACTGCGTCCGCTGGCTGAAATTTTGGGATTGAGGTTCTGGGCAGGTTCCGCGTAAGTTAACTTACGGCGAAAACTTTAGGCAAGAGCTTTTCTAAACTTTTAATGCGTGCAGCGTGTGCAAAAGTGGATGTAGCTCGAATAAATACTACTTGGGATCGCCTGACTCGCCCAGCCATGCGCCAAACGCGTTGAGAGAATTCACGTGGTCGCAAATGATTTTGGCCGAACCCAGCAGCGGAATCGCCAGGATCAGTCCCATGGCGCCCCATATCCACGACCAAAACAGAAGCGAGAGGCTTACGACAACTGGATTCAGTTCGAGACGCTTCCCGACAAAACGAGGATAGATGACGTTTACGGCGATGAAGTGAAGCGCCGTCACAGCTATGACGATGACGAGCAGCCCGGAACGATCAAGCGTTCCGAGACCACCTGCCAACGGCGGCAAGAGAGCAAGGAAAAGTCCTAGGTAAGGTATAAGGCTCACGAACCCGCTGATTACGCCAAGGAAATAAAAATATTGGATGTGAAGTAGGCCAAAGATCAGCATCAGGATCGCGGAGCTTACAAGCCCAATCAAAAAATTCGCCACGAGGTAGCTGCGAATCATCACGGAAATCGTTCCCACCGTGGCCCGTGCTTTGCTGCGATGCTCGCGCGGAAAGAGCCAAAGCGTAGCTTGCTGAAAGTGCTCTTTCCAACTCAGCATGAAGTACACCAGGAATGGTATGAAACCCACTGCGAGCAGCGTTTCAACGATGGGCCCAGTGCTTTCGAAAAACTTGCTTATACCGGACGTGTCTTGCACGCGCACCGTCACCGGGGGCTTGTCGGCCGTGGGACCTTCGATGGCCGCACGGCTTTGCTCGGCGATTTGAGTGGCGTGACTAGTCCATTTCTGAATGACCTCGTGTATCTGAGTGATGTACTGAGGCATGTGGTTGGAGAAATCAACGGCTCGGTTGTAGGCGAAATAGAACAGCAGCCCCGTTAAGGCCAGGGCCAGGACGACTGCCAGCATGGCTCCGACCCCGCGCGGAACCCCAACGCGCTTGAGCCAACTGACGAATGGCTCGAGCATGTAAGCAATCAGAATAGAAACGAACGTTGTGATCAGAACCAGCTTCAGCAGGTAGATCAGGCCAATCAGGGCTATTAACGCAATCACTACCTGCGCGACAGTGCCAATTTTTACGGACGACTCGAGGTTTTCCGCCTCGACCGGCACCGGCACCGGTTCGGACGGCGGTGCTTGCGTAGGTGTTGGCAGTGGAATGCGGTTGGGCAAACCCATAGGTTTTGCGGGCTTTTCGAACGTGACTTGGTAGCCCGCAATTCTAGTGTCGGGTTTTCAGTGGCTTGGGGCTATACAGCCGTTTTCGTAGCGAGTGAAGGTTTATGTCTCGAAGCAGCTAGCGTTTACGCCCTTTTACGTCGTCGTACAGAAGAATGGAGACGACCACAAGAGTCCAGAAGGGGAAAACGCCCAGCCCGGGAACAGCTTCGGCGACTAATGCAGGAAGGAGTGCCCATCGGCGACCGAGAATGATAAACAACGCGATGGCAGTTGCCAAATCTACGGCCCACTGCAGCGGAGGGAAAAGGTCAGCCCAAAACCCGAGAGCATCCGAAACGGCGGCAACCGCCAAAGCGATTCCCAGCCGCTTCCATAACACCGTGACTCTTGCCGGCGGCGTTTGGTTCGGGAGGCTCTGCTGCATATGGTCGTTCATTTTATTCGACCGCTAGTACCACTTTGCCGAAGTGCTGGCGTGTTTCCATAATTTCGTGCGCCTCGCGTGCTTTTTCGAGCGGCAGGACGCGATCGATTACCGGCCGCAGCTTCTTGTCGCCAATTAATTTGAGCACGTGGAACAGTTCGCCCCGGCTGCCCATGTACGAGCCTAGCAACGAAAGCTGACGCGCGAAGAGCAGGCGCAAATTCGTCCTGCCGTCGGCGCCAGTAGTTGCGCCACACGTAACCAAACGGCCGCCAGTTGCGAGGCTTTTGACGCTGCTCTCCCAGGTGGCTTCACCGACGTGCTCGAAAACAACATCCACGCCGCGCTTTCCTGTTAAACGTCGCGTCTCTTCGCTGATGTCCTGTTTCGAATGATCAATCATTTCATCCGCGCCGAGCGCCCGTGCGTGCTCGAACTTTTCCGGATTGCCCGCAGTGGCAATCGCGCGCGCGCCCGCCAGTTTTGCGATCTGGATGGCGGCGCTGCCGATTCCGCTGCCGGCGCCTAAAATCAAAACGTCTTCACCCGGCTTTATGTTGGCTCGCGTAATCAGCATGTGCCATGCAGTCAGGAAAACGAGCGGTACCGCAGCCGCTTCTTCGAACGACAATCCTTGTGGCATGGGCAATGCGTTCACTTCGGGCGCGACCACGTATTCTGCGCAGCCGCCATTGCGCGCATAGCCCATCAGCCCGTATTGTCGGCAGTAATTGTCGTTCCCCGCCGCACAGGCCTGACATTGTCCGCAGCTCACGCCAGGCGAAAGTACGACCTTATCGCCGACTCGCACGCGCTGCACCGCCGAGCCAACCTCAACAATCTCTCCGGCAATGTCACTGCCGGGAATGAGCGGCAAGGGAAACTGAATGCCTGGAATGCCTTTGCGCGACCAGAGGTCCAGATGATTCAACGCGCAGGCGTGCACGCGCATGAGCACATCGTTCGGCCCCGGCACGGGGCGCGGCACATCCCACAGTTCGAGGACGTCTGGCCGACCGTGCTTTGGGATGACTATGGCTCTCATTCAATTCCCTTCTACAACTCCACAGGCAGGAATGCCTGTGCTACTCAAATGCCGCTGCGACCGGAACGAATGATAAAATACGGCACCACAACCTATATGAAAAGCTTGAGACTTGCGTCTACTTGGTTTCTTTTAATTTTATGCGCCTTCACGCTCGCATCTGCGCAACAGAATTCTTCCAGCGACAATAACGGCCAGAGTGAGCTGAAAATCCTCACCTCGAATGAGACGGAAAAGGATTCCGGCGTCTGGATTGATCAGGAATATATCGGCTATCTGCGCGATTTCTGGGGCAACAAGAAAATTTTTCTCGCGCCCGGCGAACACGAAGTCACTGTCAGCAAATTCGGCTATAAGGATTTCACGCAAAAAGTGAACGCCGAATCGGGCAAAGATTTTTTGATTGTGACCATGCTGCAGATTGATACGTCCACGCAATATCCAGTGCAGAATACAGCCGACATTCGCGTGAACGTGAACCCCAGCGACGCCGCCGTGCTCGTCGACGACGCTTATCGGGGCTATGCCGGCCAATTTATGGGGCTTTCAAAGTATCTGACGCTCACGGCGGGCGCGCGGCGCGTGCGTATCGAAATGAAAGGTTATCGGCCGTTCGAGACGACTCTAAATGTGGTCGCGGGACGGTCTTCTGAACTGAAAGCGGCGCTTTCCAAGGGCGGGCCTGAGCTCGATGGGCCGCCCCGGATCATTCAGACCATCATTCACGATGGCGCCACTTCCCTGCAGCTCAATCCCGGCAGAACTTACTTGTACGGGATGGCCGCTGGCGGAAACGGATCCTCGACCATGTTCAGCTTGGGCCAGTACGCCTCCGTTTTTCACGAAAAGGGATTTCTAGGCGCTTCCGTAGCGTACGGAAACAATTCGCTGAACACGTACAACACACAAACGGAACGGCATGTCCTCGGAGGCGTCTCTATTGGAGGCGCGTGGCAGACGATGCGCACATTCTACGGTTCAAACGGCGCCGAAGCGGCTACTGAGGCCACTGCTCTTTTCACTGTGGACCAGGATTCGCTCGTAGTGGTGATTGGCCTCGCTTCCAGCCAGCAACAGATATCGCTGGACGGAGTGCCCGGGCTTCAGATCGATGCGACTCATGCCGGAGCGTCTGCCGCTGCATCTATGATCATCGGACATGCCACATTGCCTGCGGGAATGTACAAGGTTGTGGAACATTCGGGCGCCATTCTTAAGGACGCGTCGCCCGACACTGCTGCTGACCTTGTGGCCGTCTTCGTATTTGGCGCTAAAAGCCTCGCTGCGCAGTGACAATTTCAGATATTCGGAGTACACTCCCGCTACTCAGCGGCAGCCTGCAGAGCTTCGAAAGAGGGCAGCCCTTGAAAACGGGAAGCGAACGCTATCTTTTTTGATGGGCCCCTTCGCGGGGCGGATTGGGCCCCTTGCGGGCACATTTTGAGGAGGAGGCAGAATGCGGAATCGCAGAGACTTTCTTAAGACGGTGGGCGGCGTCGCAGCCGGGGCTCTGGTCGCAGGCGGCAGCCTGAGCGAGCTGATCGCGCAAGGGCGCGGTGGTGGTGGACGCGGCGGGGCTGGCGGTGGCGATGGAGCTCAGCGCGGCGCTGGCGGTGGTGCGAATAACCCGCGCAACCCAAACGCGAATCCGCCTAGCGGACCGGTTCCACGCAAAATCGTGCAGGTTGGCGGCAAGCGCGTTGGCGTTGTAGACGTTCACGCGCACGTTACAGTAAGTGAGGTCGGTCCGGTGCTGAAAGGTACGGAGTTTGAGCGCCAGGGTGGCGGCCGCGCGATGGGCGACGAACGCATTTGGGAACTCGATAAGCGCGGCATTGACATGCAATTTCTGAGTATTAACGGCTATTGGTGGTACGAGATGAAGGATCGTAAGCTCGCGGCCGATTACGTCCGGGCGGCTGATGAAGGCATCGCAGCATGGGTCAAAAAGCATCCAGACCGTTTCGCTGGGATGACCTCTCCCGCCTTGCAATTCCCTGATCTTGCCGCGGAACAGGTGGACTACGCCGTCAAGAAGCTGGGACACGTGGGCGCCTCTATTGGTGGCCACATGAACGGAGAGTCGTTCTCCGATCCCAAGTACGACGTGTTCTGGGCAAAGTGCCAGGAATTGGGCGTACCCGTTTTCGAGCATCCGGGCGGTGCCGACAATGTGCTGAAGCCCGATGCCTGGAAAGGAACTAACGGCGATCTGGGCAACACGATTGGCAACCCCTTGGAAACGACAATATTCTTCACCCGCCTGATTTATGACGGCACGCTGGACAAATTCCCGAATCTTCGGATTGTCGGCGCGCATGGCGGCGGATACTTGCCTTCGTATGTCGGTCGTACCGATGTCGCCTGCTTTGTGCGTGGCAACGCAAACTGCCAGAACAAGAGGAGTGCAGCGGAGTACTTCAAGGACAACCTCTTGGTCGACGCTATGGTCTTCTCACCGGAAGATATTCGCCACCTTGTCGCAAAGTCCGGCCCTACTCAGGTGCTATACGGGACCGACATTCCGATTTATCAGTGGCCGGATGCCGTCGACCCAATCCTGAAAGCGGAAATTCCGGACGCGCAGAAAGAGATGATTCTAGGCGGGACTCTTATCAAGATGTGCAAGTTGAAGCTGAATCTCGCTTAATTGATTTAAAAAATAAAAAGGGTGCTGAGTCGCCGTCCGACTCAGCACCCTTTTCTTTTTCAGAGAAGTTATCTATTTTTCGACGTTGTGCTCGAATCGCAGGGAAACCGCCATTGAGAGATTGCGCTTCTGCTCGAGATTTGTCGTGTTGCCGAAGAACCCGACATCCACTCCGAAGCCCCGCGTTAAATTCAACCCGAAGCCCCCGGTTGGATTCCATTTCTTGAGGCCATAACGTGTGCCGCCGCGCAACGCCACCATGCCCAGGCGGTATTCCGCTCCAGCATGCGAACTGAACTTGGAAAGCGAGTAATTGGAATCGGTGCGAAGGGTCCAGCGCCCGGCGGAATAGCCAACATTCCCGCTGTACTGCACGGGCAATTCCCTGCGAATCACTCCTGTGGGCGCTGCTAACGTTGTTCCAACAAGACTGGCGCCTGTGAAAAGATTAGCCATGGTGAACTGCTTTAGATGATTGTTGCTCCAGTTAATGCGATTGGCGATGCCGTCCGCGCCAAATCCAAATTCCCAGCCGTGACTGATCACTTCAAAACCGGCATCTGCTGAGAATCCACGGCCGTGATTCGAGTTCATGTGGTTGATCGTCAAAGGCACGAGGTTTGCCGGTGATATCGCAACCAATCCCGCGGCATCAGTCAGGATTCGGAGGTTCAGATCTGCGGTATCTGCACGCAAGCCGTAGAGGTAATTCAAATTGAGAGCCACATAGAGTCCGTCGCGAACCGAGTGGCTCGGGGGAAACGCAAACTTAGCCCGATAACCGCCGGTGATAGCGACTGCCGCCTGCTCCAGCGCGTTGTTGGTGGCCGTGAGAGTCGTGTTCGCCGGAACCGCAACGTTCACAGGGCTGGAAAGAATGCTGATCAGCTTCGGATCAAAATGGACATCGGTCTGCAAGGAAATATATGGGCCCGCGCCGACGTAGAAGCCCTGAAACGACTGATTCGGGCCTTTGTAAACTTTGAATGTGTGCCCCCAGTTGGGCGCAAGTAAACCGCCGGCGACGAGACGTTCCGGCGGTTTGAACCCGCGATACGCATTCAGATCTCGATTGAACCCGGAATCGACGATGTTCTTTATGAAATCGGTGCTGCCGCTTTTGCTATCGCGGTTAAAGCTGTAGTGAAACGGGTTTCCGATGTAGTCGATCGCGCGCAGCGCATCAAATTGCGGATCATTCGGGTCGAATACCTTCAGATTCGAGAGAACCTGCATGAACCCGAGCGGAACAACAACAGATGAGTAATCTCGATCACGCGGAACCATCGTCGTCGCCAGATTCCCATCGCCAAGGCCGGTCTCTCCTCCCATGCCGATGCTTCGGGCATCCCAGCTGTAGTTCTGAGCAAAAAGGCCGCTACAGGCGAGAAACACAGCAACGAGTAGCAGGATTGGCCGTACACTTCCGTGCAAGATTCTTCTGAACGCTGGCTGGTGCGATCGCAGCATCGAACACTCCCCTTAAATTTTTGTCAGGTAATGGCTCTTCCGTTGATGCTACGGAGCGGCAGCCCGACCGGCAATACCTGCGCAAAAAGCGGTCACGAATGTGCCAATTAGCCTTTCGTAACAGCGGATTTGCGCGTTTTATGCGAGCAAAACGGGACTGATTTGGCAGTATCATTGACACCGTGATTCCCGCGCCGTACCCTGTTATCAGTGCCCTACACAGGGCTAAGAAGTTGAATAAAGGCGGCTTACATGGATATTTTTGAAGAAGTTCTCCGCCTGAGACGCGAAGGCCAGCGCGCCGTCATGGCCACCATTGTCCACACCAACGGTTCGATCCCCAGCTTTGAAAGTTCGCGCATGCTCGTCCGCGAAGATGGTTCGATCATGGGAACGATCGGCGGCGGCTGCGTGGAGGCGGAAGTCTGGGCCGCAGCGAAGGACGTGCTAAAGGCCGAAGCGCCGCGCAAAATGACGTTCAATTTGAACAATGAAGCCAGTTACGATAACGGACTGATCTGCGGCGGCACGCTGGAGGTGTTTGTGGAACCGATTCTGCCGCAACCTGTGCTTTATATTTTCGGCGGCGGCCACGTTTCGATGGCGCTGGCGCAAACGGCGCATGCGGCCGGATTTCGAATCGGCGTGATTGATGATCGCGAACAGTTTGCGAATCGCGAACGCTTCCCGATGGCGGAAGAGGTTTACACCAGCTTTGACGGCGCTTACGAAAAGATCAAGCCGAATGCTTCGACCTACATTGTAATCGTAACGCGTGGGCATCGTGACGATATGCGTGTGCTGAAGTGGGCCGTGGGAACAAACGCGCGTTATATCGGAATGATTGGCAGCAAACGCAAAGTGCTCTCAAGCTACAAGGCACTCGAAGAAGACGGCGTTGAGGCGCGCAAATTCGATCGTGTGCACGCACCAGTGGGGCTCGAAATTGGCGCGCTCACGCCGAACGAAATTGCCATCAGCATCGCGGCGGAATTGATCGCCGTTCGCCGCAATGCGGATGCCGGCCTGCAGCACAAAGCCGTCGACCGGCAACATCCCAGCACGTCCAAACCGCCGCGTTCAGCCGAACCGCCTGCACAGCGAGCTCAGGCGGACTGAGCTTTCGTGCTTGCGGCTGTAATTCTCTCCGGCGGCGAATCGCGCCGCATGGGTTCGCCTAAGGCGCTGATTCGGTACAAAGGCAAGACCTTCCTCGAACATTTGCTGGATGTGGCGCGACAGCCGAAAATCTCGCCGATAATCCTCGTACTAGGGCCACACGCGGAACCCATTCGCAAACAGGTTCGGCTTGACGATGTGAATGTCGTCATCAATCAGGAGTGGGAAAAAGGTCAGCTCTCTTCCATTCAAGCCGCGGTGAGTCATTTAATCGTTAAGAATGAAAGCGATGGGCTGATGCTTTTTCTCGTGGACCATCCGTTCGTCAGCGGCGAGCTCGTGAACAAGTTAGCCGAGCAGTTTTACGCTTCCGGCAAGTCCATCGTGGTACCTACATTTCACGGAAGGCGCGGCCATCCCGTTATTTTTGCCCGGCAACTTTACGATGAATTGCTGGCTGCGCCGCTTGAGAAAGGCGCACGGACCGTTGTCTGGGCCCACTCTAATGAAGTCTTTGAAGTTCCCACGGAAGAAGAAGGCGTCGTCCTAAACCTGAATGATCCTGAAACACTGCAAAGAGTGCTCAGCGCCGATTACCCGTACTAAAGGCGCCGGAGAACTTCACGCGCAGTGCAGATGATGAAGGGTAATTTCTGGCGGGCAGTTGAAACGCACTTCAACGACGCTTGACCCTGCTCCGAGAGATGTGTAACCGCTCAGACCTTCGTACTCCCAGGCGCCAGCGCCGTATTCTTTTGGCAAGTCTGCGCTCAGCGTAAGCGGGATCGAGCCCGGAAGACACAGCTGTCCGCCATGGGTGTGACCGCTCAGCATTAAATCGAAACTTGCGTGGGCCGCCTGCCTAAAAATCTCGGGAGTGTGAGAGAGCAAGATCGAAAACTCGTCCGGCGGAATGTCAGCGGCAGCTTTTTCGATATTGTCCACGCGATAGTAATGCGCGTCGTCAACTCCTGCGAGATGGATGTGCTGGTCATCGAGGACAACTCTCTCGGCTTCGTTTATGAGCAGCTTAATACCCATGCTCTCGAGGCCGGGCACCATCCGAACTGCGTCGTGGTTCCCCAAAACCCCGTAAACGGGATGATGAAGGTGCGGAATGACGCGAGCCACGGCCTCCAGGGCAGCTTGATAGGGTCCCGCATCGTAAAAACGAAAATCACCCGTCAAGACGCAGAGGTCGTAATTCAGCTCCGGTAGAATTTCTATCAAACGATCCATCGCGGGGCGATTACGGTCGGCGTGCATGTCGGTGATGTGCAGAATCGTGAATCCGTCGAATAAAGGCGGGAGGAGACGGGAAACGACTCTGTTGTGACGAACTTGAATCCTGGCCGTGTTCGCATTGCCAAGCCAATAAAGACCCGTGACCTTCAGAAATGTACGGAGCAGAGATTGCCCCGCGTACCAATTTTCCGGGTGAAAGAAGTTCAGGCCATGGCCGAAAACCTGCTGGTCGTAACTTGCTTCCATTCCAAGACGTTGATGAGCATGCACTCGGCCCAGCCGCTGCTCCAATACGGCGACGATTTCTGGCTCGGTTAACAGCGTTGTTGTGTCCCGTATAGACAATTCAGGCTCCTACCCTAGGTTACTCGGGTTCCGAGACAAATCTGTGAGCGATTCACCGCAGAGTGCGTGGAGGACAATGGCGATTCTGGCTGGGCTTAGTGGTCCGGAATCCGCAAAGGCTCTAAAGCCACCCCGCGGCTCACTTGGCGCTACGCATCCGCTGAATACGCAGCAAGCCAGATTATGTCGCAAAGTACCGGTCATCAAGCCGTTTGCTGGACCAATGGACAGGTCAATTTTCGTTTTAAATACCTGATATCTAACCACTTACAAATCACTCGGTGCGCTATTAACCTCACAGAAACACATGTACTTTCCGAGCTTTGCCTCCTGCCGATTAGTGCGGATAGGCTGGTTGCGTGGGGTTAGCGTTATTGCGGTGCAAAGTATCCCTAGAGGAGGGGTTCTGAAATGCGAAAACTGATTCTTGCCAGCTTAGGGTTGCTTTTGTTGTCCGCCCCGAGCTGGGCGCAGGAAGTTCCGGAGGCAGAGGTATTTGGAGGCTTCTCACTATCCAGCGTAGGAACTTCCGGAGTGACGCCTTCGACGCGCACTTCGTTCTATGGCTGGCAGTCTTCGTTAAATGGCAATCTGAACCGCAGCCTGGGCATCGTGGCGGACCTGGGTGGCCAGTATAAGAGCGTAGCCGGCATATCCATGAACAACTACCAGTTCCTATTCGGGCCTCAGATTTCGGCGCGGATGGAGAAGGTAACGCCTTTCGCACACATGCTGTTTGGAGTTAACCGAACGAGCGCCCTTGGGCTTTCCCAAAGCAATCTCGCTCTTGGCGTTGGCGGCGGATTGGACGTAAATGTGACGCCGCAAATCGCGCTGCGCGTGCCCCAGTTCGACTGGACGCCCGTACATGCGGGCGGCGTGTGGAACAAAAACATCGTTCGGGTCGGCTTCGGCATGGTGTTTAAGCTGGGCCAGAAGTAAGTAAATCGACAGAACAACATTTAAACTGAGCCCGCCGGATCTTCCGGCGGGCTTTCTTCTTTCTTTCGGTCTTCTCAGAACACTTGACTAAATTGACTTTTATGAATTGCGCGACATACACTTTTCAAATCTTCAACCGGCAGAATCCGCGACTAGACAGGAGATTCAATTGAATTTTTGTTCTTATGGTCCGATAGGTGTAAACCTCCCGAGATCGATTGCAAAGGGAAAAATGAAGACTTCTCCTGGCTGCGCACCACTCAGCCCTTTTCTCGTATTTGTGTTTATTTCCCTTTTTCTTGCGCCGGGAATATTAGCAGCTCAGTCCGCAGCAAATAGCGGCCAGATTGTGGGCCGGGTTGAGGACCCATCCTCCGCATCGATCGCTGGAGTGGAAGTTACACTGCGGAACAAGGACACGAACTTGACGCGCAGAACCAGCACAGATAACGAAGGCCGCTACGCCGCTTCCAATCTGCCTTTGGGTCCCTACGAAATTAGCGCTAAAGCTGACCTTTTTGAAATGTCCAGCGCGGAAGCTTTTCTAACAGCAGGGAGTTCAGTGTCGGTTAATTTCCGCCTCGAGATCGCTGGTAAGGCCGAGTCGGTCCAGGTAATTGCAACTGCCGAAACGCCCGGCGTAGAGGCAACACGAACGGCGCCCAAGTCGATACTCACGGATTTGCAAATTCACGAATTACCTTCAAACGGCAGGCGCATTCAGAACCTGGTCACCCAAATGCCTGCGACGCTGATCGAACCGGAATGCAGCGGGTTTTCAGTCTCCGGACAAAAAGGGATCTACGCGAACGTTAGCGTCGATGGCGGTGACTACAATGGCACGTGGACATGCGGCGTGCGCGGCAGGTCATCGTCATCCCCCACGCTAGGGTTTGAATCGCTGCGTGAAGTGCAGATTGTGCGCAATTCATTCTCTTCAGAGTTTGGGCGCACGACTGGCGGACTGATTCAGATGTCGACACGCTCCGGCACTAACAACTTCCATGCTTCAGCCTATGAATTGGCTCGCGATGGCAGCATGGCAGCTTCCGATGCCCTGGGACGTTATCCGATTGCACGGGTCCACCAGTTCGGTGGTTCATTAGGCGGGCCTATTTCGAAAGACCGGACGTTCTTTTTCGTCGCGCCTGAATTTCAGTACGGCTCAAAACCCGTAACAGTGATCTACGGGATGACGGCTGCACAGCGGGCCTCCGCGGCGGGCCAGTCTTTGCTTGCGGCTGCACCGGAAGAGACATTCAAAGCTATCAGCAACTGGCAATCTGTGATCACTCGTATTGATCATCAGATTTCCCAAAACAACAGTTTCTTTGGCCGCTTTGATTTCGTCCGTGTGAACGCAGAGAATTCACCGGGAGCAAACGCGCTGCAGACCAGCCTGGGCCTCGCTTCCACGACTACTGCCGCGAGATCAAATCTGCTGTTGCAACCGGAAACGGACTACACGGTTTTTGTTCAATTGAATTCTGCTTTTTCGCAAAGCCACCTCAATGAACTGAGAGTTCAGTTCTCGCATGATTTTCGCCCACGCGTGTACCAGGGTACGGGACCGCAGATAACAGTCACGAACATTGCAACCTATGGGCCTCCTTCTTCTGGTTCGTGGGGTAATGTAGGGTTTGCATCCAGCGACAATCGCTACCAACTCGTGGATGCATTCTCGATCATCAGCGGCGCCCATACGACCAAATTCGGCGTGGATTATCAGCGTCTTTCCGGATACGCGGACTACAACCAGACTTTCAATGGCGCCTACACCTTCAATACCCTGGCCGATCTCCTGGCTCGAACACCGAGCTCTTATCAGCAGTTTACGGGTAGCGGAATGATACGGCCCGTTATTCACGAGCTAGGACTTTTCGTTCAGGATGAATGGCGTCTACGCCCAGGCTTAACCGTGAGTCCCGGATTGCGGTATGAAGCGCAGTTTAATCCGAACTATCTTCCTGCAACTGCCCCTCAGTATCGCTTTCCTCTGGCAACTACCATTCCCAATGACGTCAAAATGTTTGCACCGCGCCTAGGGCTAGCCTGGGATATCGCCAATGACGGCAAGACCATTGTTCGTGCGGGAGGCGGCTTTTACTACGCGCCCACTTACATGAGCCTTTTTGCACAGTCCATGCTCTTCAACGGCGGGAATCCTGATTTAGCATTTTCGATCCGGTTGACGGGCGCGAATGCGATCCAGAACGCATTCCAGGCTGTCGGTGCCAATCTGGCAAGCGCGCCTTTGAGCAATTTGCCGGTATTCGATCCCGCTGCAGCCTACAAAAATTTCGGAAGCTTCACTAATATCGCGCCAAGCTACTTTGACCCAAAGTTCCGCAACCCCCGGGCACTGCAGTGGCAAGGAGGAGTTGAGAGGCAAGTTAGCCGCTCAATCACAGTTTCGGAAGGGTTCACTTACATTGCCACAGACTTCGTAGCCCGTGAACGAGATACGAACCTGGGCCCTTCCGTGGTCGATAGCACCGGCCGGAACATCTATTCAAATCCAAGACCTTATGGGCCCGTTTTCGGGGCCACCAGTGTTACGGAGGCGGGCGGGCGCTCGCTGTACCGTGGTTTCACCACTACGGTGAACGTCAGACGTCCACGCTATGTTGTGGACATCTATTACACGCGTTCATGGAATTATAGCTATGACGATGTGGAACGCGGGTTTACAGGCTTTGCTTACGCAGACGCCAACAATCTCGAGAGCGAGTACAACTTTTCAAATATTGACGAGCCGCATCAATTTATCGGCAACATGAACTACTTCCTGCGACTTGGTTTTGAAATCAGCTCCTCTTTGAAATTCACTTCGGGACGTCCGATCAACGCCTTAACCGGCAAAGACGATAACCTCGATGGCAATTCGAAAGACCGGCCCATCGTGAATGGCGTCATGTTCAAGCGAAACGCCTTTCGTAATAACGGCTTCAAGGACACGAGCCTGCGCATTCAGAAGAATTTCACGATGCCAAAAGAAAAGGGCAAGATCTCGCTTTCGGCCGAGGCTTTCAACATTTTCAATTTCAAAAATGTGTGGATGGCCTCAACGCAGACGTACGGACCCACGAATCCCAATTTTCTGAGAACCAAGGACGCGAACGGGAGCTACGTATCCACAGATTCTGTCGCAAATGACTCACGTACATTTCAGCTTGGATTGCGGTACCAGTTCTAGCGAACCAAAATAAACGCTGATCCCATGCAATTCCCGACAAAAGCAATTCTACGCTTACTTGTGCTTGCAGGCTTATGCCTGCCCGTCACGGCAAAAGCTGATTCGATCCACTGGTATCAAAATCTCGATCAAGCCAGTTTGCTAGCTCAAGAAACCAATAAGCCGATGATGATAGATTTTTGGGCTGATTGGTGCGCCCCCTGCAAAATTATGGAGCAAAAGGTTTACAGCAACAGCGATTTCGCCCGCGCGGCGGAGCGATTTGTGGCTGTTCGAATTGATTTCGACAAAGAGCCTGCGATCGACAGGAGACTCAACGTCGATAAGTTACCCGTGCTGTTATTCACCGACTCTTACGGTGGGGAGCTGTTTCGGTACACGGGAATCATCGATGCCAAGCCGTTGACAGATTTGCTGCGATCTCTCCCGGCAGACGTAAGCCGCTTCAATCAGTTGAACCGGATTCTGGCCGGGGACAAGAACAACTTTGATGCGCTCGTCAACATGGGACAGGAACTCAGGAATCATGAACTCTATCTGGCGAGTAACGAGTTCTATATCCGGGCGCTGCGAACCCCAAAAGCCAAAAGCGATCCGCCGTCTACGGAATCCGTTCTCACGCAGGTGGGATCGAATTATCTGGCGGTCAAGGCCGGAAAGCAGGCAGTTGAGGCCTTTGAAAAATATTTGAAGCTCTTCCCTAATAGCCCCAGCAGAGGCAAATGGACGCTCGGTCTCGCCCAAGGTTACATCCTGACAGCCAAAAAGGATAAAGCGCGAGAGTTGCTGCAGAAGTTCGTTCGCGAGCACAGTTCCTCGCCAGATTCGGAGCAGGCCCGCAAAATGCTAACGGAATTGTGATGCGCTTGCTTCCGGGGTATCTCCACATACGGGCGCAGACTAAAGGAGGCCCTGCCCTTTTGCGCTTTTATGCGCGCGCTGCGCTTGATAACATTGCGCCACAGTGGCATGGCACCGCCTGAGGAGGCTCCCGCATGAGCAAAATCTCCCTGAAGGTGAATGGGCAAACACATTCCGTGGACGTCGAACCCTCGACTCCCGTGCTCTACATCTTGCGCAATGATCTGAATCTAACCGGGCCGCGCTTTGGCTGCGGACTGGGCCAGTGCGGCGCGTGCACCGTAATTATTAAGGGGACGGCGACGCGTTCCTGCATCACGCCGGTTTCTTCCGTTCAAAATACCGAGATCACTACACTCGAAGGCCTGGCGCAAAACGGCAAGCTGCATCCCGTGCAGCAGGCCTGGATTGATGAACAAGTGCCGGCATGCGGGTTTTGCCAGAACGGGCAGATTATGACGGCCAAGGCGCTGCTCGATAGAAACGCGAATCCCAACGATGAACAAATCCGGCAGGCCATGGCGAATACATTATGTCGATGTATGACGTATTACCGCGTGCAGGCCGCCATCAAGCGCTCGGCGAAACTGATTGCGGAAGCCCAAGCGGTCTCGGAGGTGCTGGCATGAGGAATTTCACGCCGATTCCGAGAGAAGTTGAAGATGTGCTTGCCGAAAATTCCAACGAGCAGCCATCGCGCCGAGATTTCCTGAAAAAATCCGGGCGATTAGTTGTGAGCTTCAGTGCTGCAGCGATAGCAGGTCCTGGTCTGCTTGCTGCAATTCCCCAGGGCCGTGGCGGTCGCGGAGCTGCAGCAGCACCTGCACCCGCGCCCGGCGATGGTCCTTACCCTGATCCCGATTACCATCAACTCGACTCGTGGATCGTCATCCATCAGGACAACACCGCAACTTTTTACGTCGGTAAGACGGATTGTGGCCAGGGAACAGGCACCTCTTTCCGGCAGATGATGTCGGACGAGCTCGATATTCACTACGACGCCACGAGCTGCATCATGGGCACGACTGACATAACCGTGGACCAGGGCGGCTCCGGTGGGTCCGACGCCATACAGACCGACGGCTGGCCGATGCGGCGCACAGCAGCCGAAGCACGTCGCGTTCTTCTGGAGATGGGCGCGGCTCACTTCGGTGTGCCTGTTGGCCAGCTCACGGTGAAAGATGCCGTCATCAGCGTCAAAGCTGATCCGTCGAAGAAAGTTACATACGGCGAGCTGATCGGCGGGAAAAAATTCAACGTCACGCTGACCGGCAACAACGTTGACGCGACCACCGGCATCGCGAAAGTAAAACCGCTGCAGGAATTGAAATGGGTCGGGCAGCCATTGCCGCGCTACGACCTGCCTCCGAAAGTCGATGGCACGCAGAAATGGGCCGTCGACGTGAAGCTGCCCGGGATGGTTCATGCGCGCAACGTGAAGCCCCCTTTCGCGGGCGCGAAGCTGATGAGTATTGATGAATCGTCGGTTAAAAACATTCCGGGATTTGTCAAAGTGGTGAGCAAGGGCAATTACGTTGCGGTGGTCTGCGAGCGCGAAGAGCAAGCCATTCGCGCAGCGCAACAACTTAAGTGCAACTGGCAGAAGCCCTCTACAGCGCCATTCCCTTCGTCTGAAGATCTTTTCAACTACATGCGAAACGCGCCACCTGTGCGCGCGGCGATTCCGACGTCAGCACAGAATTCCGAGATTGCAGGCAATCCCGATGCAGCGTTCGCGAGCGCAGCGAAAATAATCGAAGCGGAATACGAAATTCCCTTCCAGGGACACACGGCGATTTCGCCGGCGCATGCTCTGGCTGATCCTTCGAATGGCCAGATGACGATTTCTTTCCAGCACAGTGGGATCCGAAGCTTGGAATTCACGTGACTTGAAGTCGCGGC
>JADMIO011251659.1_pt1 | contig 47124 bp, 54 predicted proteins | sample 8958161 | NCBI WGS metagenome assembly JADMIO01 (sample SAMN16585339, study PRJNA669376) | soil metagenome | isolation source: Crop rotation soil | place: USA: Cullars Rotation, Alabama | collected 2011
GCGACAACTTGTCCACGTGGAATTCTAAGCTTAGGATCCCAATGTGCTGGAAAGATTTTCTCGAAGGAATTGCGAAAAGATCCGAAATCCATGCCGCTCGGAAGTTCCGATTTAAGGAGGCCGCGGATTTCAGCCAATTTTTCCAAGAGATTGAATCGATTGTCCTCCAGGCCTTGAATTTTTTTCTCGAGGGCATCCAGGAAGGTATTGGATTTTTCAGCATGCTCCTCTTCCTTGTCAATTTTGGTCTGGAAGCTTTTAATCTCCGTTTCAAGCTTGATCGTGGCTGCGGTTTTTAGTTCCAAGTTTGTGCCCACCGCCATAAGCTCAACTTCAAGCAAATAAACTTGATTGCCGAAATACTGCATTTGAAAGTCCGCTAATTCTTTGGCGATGACTTCTCGTTCTTCCATCCGTTTAGCGGCCCGGCGCAAGGATCGCAAACGCGGCTCGATTTCAGCCACTAATTCTGAAACTCTGGATAAATTCTCTTCGGTTTGCTCAAGCCGGCGGATACTCTTCTCCCGTTTCATGTAGTAGGGCTTAACACCCGACGCCTCCTCGACTAAATTTTTGATTTCGGTCGGCCCTGCCAAAATCATCTGGTCAATCGTGCCTTGGCCGATCACAGCATAGTTGCTGGCGCCAAATCCGGATTTGAGCAGCGCGTCCACTATATCCAGCAACCTGACTTTTTGATTATTCATCAGATATTCAGACTCGCCGTTTCGGTACAACCTGCGAGTAATTACCACTTCCGAGTATTCGATTGGGATTTTGTGATCTTTATTATCAAATGTCAGCGAAACTTCGGCCATCGACTGTTTGGATTTTTTATCGGAGCCGGCGAAAATCACATCTTCCGATTTTTTGCCGCGCAAAAGCTTCAAAGATTGCTCGCCCATGACCCAGCGCAAGCTGTCCGCGACATTGGACTTACCTGAGCCGTTCGGACCCACGACAGAAGTCAGCCCTGGTTCGAAGTCCAGCGCTGTTTTTTGGGCAAACGATTTAAATCCATGCAGTTCTAACCTTTTAAGATACATTAAATAAATTTCTAATATCGAATATCGAAATCCGAAACAAATCCAAATATCCAATTCTTAATGTTTCAAACATTTAAACCTTTGAATTTCGATATTGTTTCGAAATTCGGAATTAGTGCTTCGGATTTTACAAGTCTTTTACTTTGAGTCCATTCTCAGCGGCGGAAATTTCTGCTTCCTGTTTGCTGCTCCCTACTCCTTTGGCAATTTGTTTCTCTCCGACAAAAACCCCAACCTCGAAAGTTTTGGAATGATCCGGTCCCCATTCGGATAGTACTTTATAATGCGGCGTAATCCCCATCTTTTCTTGGCTCAATTCCTGAAATTTGCTTTTCGGATCCAAAATTTTCCCGGCGCTTAAAATTGGCGCCAGTTGCGCGATAACGAACTCGTGAATAAAATTTTTCACAACATCAAATCCGGAATCCAGATAAATGGCTCCTATCAACGCCTCCATGGCATTTGCCAAAATTACTTGTCTGGCTCGTCCTACATCTTTCGCTTCTCCTTTGGAAAGTAAGATAAAATCATCTAAATTCAGAGATTGTGCGATTTCCGAGAGCATTTTGTAATTTACCAAAGCTGATCGCAAATTTGTAAGTTCTCCTTCCGGGTTTGGAAAATTACGATACAGGTGCTCGGTTGTGATTAACTCCAAAACCGCATCGCCCAAAAACTCCAAACGCTCATTGTGCGCCAGGGGCCATTTACGATTTTCATTAAGATATGACCGATGCGTCAGCGATGACTGCAGCAGATTCCGATCTTTAAATTGGATTTTGATTTTGCTTTCCAGAGCTGATAAATCCATAAATTCCTTTTTGCGAAATACGAATTTCGAAATTCGTCAGATTTGAAGCCTGACGCTCTTCGATATTAGTGCTTCGTTATGTTAATACCTTACTATTTTCTGGTGGACGGTAGAGGACTTGAACCTCTGACCCTCTCTACGTCAAAGAGATGCTCTACCACTGAGCTAACCGTCCTCGTCAGTCGATTTAAGCCACGACTTGGTTTAAACGATGTCTGGAACTGGCGCTGTCTCTTCCTCTTCAATTTTCGGCGGCTTAACTAATTCATTGAATAAAACTACCCAACAAACTTCCATATAACTTGACACAAAAGCCGCGAAAAGCAAAAGGACCGTGTACAGTCCAATTCCCAATAAATTGTACGATAAATTGCCGAAAAATTCAACCCGCTGGCTCCAGACCAGATACAGTAAATAATACATAAATCCGCCCAAAAGCCCGGTGTAAATCAAAAAGCCAAGCAAATAAATCCAAAGCGCTTTGACCAATTCGAAGCTGGCTTCTGCCGCTTTTTTGATATCGAATTGATAAAACACGATAAACATCGGGGCTAAATTATACATGATCATATATACGACATAACTCGGGATCAAAACGGCTAATCCTAAAGTTGTCAGAAAATATCCTTGTGTGTCGAGCCCTAAATCGAAGAAATGAATAATGATAAAAAGAATGATTAGGGTCGGAATCAAGACAATTAATGATAAATAAAAAGAAATACTGAATACTTTGACGTAATATTTACTGCCTTCGGCAAATATTTCTTTAAACTTAATCGGTTTTTTGTCCAACAATTGTTTTGTTGCATAGATCAGTCCGCACTTAGCCTGTAAATATAGTACGGTGCCGACTATTAATACTATAAACAAAGCCACGCTAATCCAAAAATTAATTTTATCCGCACTAGGCGCATTGGAAGCGAAATAATTGCCCGTATTCCCAAGCACTGCCCAAATAAAAAACAGGCTGAGCATCCACAAAGTCTTGTTGACTTTGAGAAGCGTAAAAGCCTGTTTAAATACTCTGCTATAAGACGGCATGGCTTAAGCTACTGCTGGAGATGGTAAGTTGCCCGGTAAATCCGCAGCCCCTGGTTTGAGCATTTTTTCTTTTGGCATTATTTCGCCTACCAATTTTTCGAATTCTTCGCGCTCGATAGTTTCGACTTCAATCAGTTTATTGGCGATGGCAGCCAGATACTTATGATATTTTTTGATAACATCCAGTGCTGTCTTGTAAGCGTGATCGATAAACCCGGCGATCTCTTCGTCGATTTTCGCGGCCACTTTCTCGGAATAATTCTTCTGTTCCGTAATTTCACGGCCTAGGAAAATCATATCGTGGCTTTCGCCGAATGTCATGGGTCCCAGTTCCGACATGCCATAACTGGTCACTAGCTTGCGCGCCAAGTTGGTCGCGACTTTCAAATCATTAGAAGCGCCGGTAGTCAATTCGTTAAACACCGTTTTTTCAGTTGCATAACCGCCCAGCGATACGGCCAGGTCAGCCAGAAATTCTGATTTGGAGTGCAGGTTCTTATCTTCAGCAGGAAGCTTCATGGTATAGCCTGCGGCACGTCCTCGCGAGACAATTGTCACTTTATGGACTGGGTCTGCGTGCGGCAATACCGAAGCGACCAAAGCGTGCCCCGCTTCGTGCCAGGCGGCAATCTCTTTTTCTTTTTTGCTCATCAAATGGCTCTTGCGTTCAGGCCCAAGCATAACTTTTTCAATTGCGGAAATTAGGTCCATCTGATCAACTTCTTTTTGGTTGCGTCTGGCCGCCAGGATTGCACCTTCATTCATTAAATTAGCCAAGTCAGCCCCGGAAAATCCGGGCGTGCGTTCCGCAATCGTTCGCAAATTCACGGTTTTTGCCAAAGGCTTGGATTTAGCGTGGACTTTGAGAATCGCTTCGCGGTCATTGATATCCGGCGGATCCAGAATCACTTGCCGATCAAACCTGCCCGGTCGCATCAAAGCCGGATCCAGTACGTCCGGCCGGTTGGTAGCCGCGATAACTATGACATTTGTATCATTATCAAATCCATCCATCTCAACCAAAATTTGATTAAGTGTCTGTTCGCGCTCGTCGTGTGATCCGCCCAACCCGGCTCCGCGCTGGCGGCCGACTGCATCGATTTCATCGATAAAAATAATGCACGGTGCGTTGCGTTTGGCTTTTTTGAAAAGATCGCGCACGCGGGACGCGCCAACTCCCACAAACATTTCCACAAATTCAGAACCGGAAATATGAAAGAATGGAACATTGGCTTCTCCGGCCACTGCCCGAGCCATGATTGTTTTTCCCACCCCTGGCGGGCCAAGCAGCAATACACCTTTTGGAATTCTTGCACCCAAGCTAAAAAACTTTTGTGGAAAGCGTAAAAATTCTACAATTTCTTTTAATTCTTCCTTGGCTTCTTTCACTCCGGCCACGTCGGAAAAAGTTACGCGCTTGCGGCGGTCGGAAGTTTCCATCAGCTTAGCCGAGGATTGGCCGAATGACATCGCGCGGTTGTTGCTGCCCTGCACTTGGCGCATCAAAATCCAGATAAAGCCGCCGATGACTATAGCAGGAAGAGCAAACGGCAAGAATGTCGAAACCCAGAAGTTGGACGAGCCGGAAGATTTGATATCGATTTCAGTAGCTTTAATTTTTTCGGCATCCACTCCGTAATTTTTCAAAGTTTCGGACAAAGACGACTCTTTTTCTTTTGTTGACTGCTGTGTCGACCCGTCTTTAAGATAGGCAGTTAAATCATTGTCAGACACTTCAATTTTGGAAACACTGCCGCTGTTGACTTCAGAAGCCAATTTGGACAAATCAACAGTCGTACCGGTTTGCTTGGAACCGTTGAAAAAGCTAAACGCGGCCGCCACGATTATGAAGATGGCAAAGATAATTAACAAATTTCGTATAAATTTTCCCATAAAATTTGGTTACTGGTCTAAAAATTCTATAAGTTTAATGTCCGAATGTCAACCTAACAAAAGTAACAAATATCGTAATTCCTAATAAATTCCTGGTGCCGGGGACAGGAGTTGAACCTGCACACTCTTTCGAGTACAAGGTCCTAAACCTTGCGTGTCTGCCAGTTTCACCACCCCGGCTATAGCTAATACATTCGGATACCCCAATTATATCAATTAAACCTTGACAATTCAACCATTTTCTGCTACAATTGGTCGTTACGGCATACTGCTGAACCGCAATTTTATTCCGTCTTTCCGGAGCTGTAAAACCGCTCCTTAACAATCGAGGTTTACAATGGCAAAGATCGGTTTCTCCGAAGAATTCGTCAGCGAGGTTTTGGGTACTGCTGCCGGCACCGCAATCAGCAAATCAGTCGACGCCGGTGTCCTAACCGATGAGTTGAAAAGACGTCATGGTCAGCTGATGACGCTGCTTTTCGGTCCCGGCGACGTCGACGAACAGCTGTTCTGCAATGCCGTGTTCAACTGCATGCGAACTTTGGGCCCAGCAGAATACGAACATCGCATTACCAAGCTGTTCACTCGGCTGGAAAAGCTTCCCTCTGATCTGCAGGATGCATTTCGCAATAAGATTCTGCAGATGACCAAAATCGTAACCAAAGTTCCGCTTTCCAAGAAAAAACAGCAGACAAAGAAGGAAAGCGATCAACAAGAAGAAGCGAAGTTCAAGGAGACCGAAGAAGTCCAGCCGAATGCAGACGCAACGGCTCTTGTCCTAATCGGGATCGCTGATTTGTCTCAAAAAAACTGGGACAGATTCGTGAAGATCATGAACCTGACCCGCGAAGATGCCGGGTTTAACATCAAAAGCAAGATTGAAGAAGTGAAAGCGAAAAGGACTGCACTTGGCAAAGAGCCAAGGCTTACGTTCTGGCAGCGATTCAACTTTTTCAGAATGTACTAGGAGATTGCCATGCGAAGCGATTTGTTTGTTCTTGCCGAAGAAGAAGCAGGACTGAAGGTTGACCAGACAAAGAAAATCGTCCGAAATTACAAGGACATTTCGCTTTTTCTGGCGATCCTCTTCCTTGCCATCGAGGGGTTGGGACTGATCGCGTCCTGGACAGCGGAAATTGCGCTGTTCGCCAATATTGTGCTCGGCCTGTTTGTGCTTTACCGAGCAGCAATCGGGATCTTCACGCTGGATATCGTCCAGGAAATTCTACCCAAAAGCAAAAAGGAAGAAATTCCTTCCTGGCAGTACATTGGCCGTGTGGCAATCGCAGTCGGCGGGTTCCTTTTCCTACTGATGCTTCGGGCTTATGTGGAGTTCGAGTCCATGCGTCAGTTTGGCTTCGTTGTCATTGCTCTGATCGTGGGGACCCTGCTTCTCGGCATGGGCACTCCACAAAAAAAGTGAGGATTTGATGCACAAAACAATCGGCGGGTGGATAGTCGCTGTGGCCTTGTTCGTAGTAATCGCCAATTCGTGGCACTACGTCAACGACTACGCGATTATCCCCATTTCGGATGGAATCGAACTACACTCTACTGACCCTGACTATCCAGTCCTGGCCAAGTGGAGAAATCAGTATCGCACTGGCGTCAAAAGCATGGCTGACAAGATGTCTAGCAGCGATCCTGGTTCTCCCGAAGATTTCTACAAGAAGAACAGGGACACAGCGCAGAACTTGAACAAATACCGGACTGCTGAAGAAATGTTAGAAGCCATCCGGCAGGGCACGATGATTCCGACTGGGCCAGTTTTATCAGTCGAAGGCAGAACAAGTTATTGGCAGGCCACAGGACTGAAAGTCTTCAAAGGACAAATCCTTTGTCCTATGGGAACCGTATCCAATGACTTTGTGCTCAGCCCAGACCACAAAAGAATTCCAGTGGACCCAGGAGGTATTGACATCCCTGACATCGATGGTCATACACCATTCGACCCTCGATTCCCCATGCTGGCTTTGCTAGTCCGCGTCGATCAAGACGAAGGACAGGTGTTTGTCCTCAAAGAGTGCATCGCCTCACCCTACACCGGTGATGTGGAAATTATGCCCAATTCTCCCTACTGGGGAGCACAGCATCTAGCCGCAACGGGATTTGCCAATCACAATAATGGCAGATTCCTTGTAAGAAGGTACGAGGACGACGTAACTACAAACCCGCAACCGACAGTTCCTGTCCAAGCGGCTCCAACACCAAAACCAACGACAAAACGAACAGAGCGAAGAATGGAGGAAATTCAGTCGCCAATGCCAAAGCCACAAGGCTTTCACATCGACGAGTAACATCCCGGGTGCACTTCCCTAACAGGCAGTGCACCCGGATTTTTTTTACCTACTAATACGAATTATTACGAAAATACGAAATGATAAAAAATAACATAGAATTAGGCTTGACAAAAAGGCAATTTTCTGATATATTTGTATGTTCGATTTTTGAAAGTTTCGAATGGGAGGAACTATGAAGAAGCTTGTTTTCGTTTGCATGCTGTTGTTGCTTGGCGTGGGGACTGCGGTAGCGCAGAATCCGAACCCGACACCATTTCCGAATCCCACACCCGAAGATCTGGCGTGGTACACTTGCGTCAACTCAGGCCCCCACACTCCTGGTCTATACCTCAAATGCGACCAGGAAAAGCTGGCGATGCGCCGACAGGAAATGATGGCATACGCCCCGCCACCACCCGTCACCTACCAGGCTTACGGCTACTCCTCAACCTATGCAGGATACGGCAACGGCTACGGTTATGGTTATCCAAATCCGGAGCCGTGCAAGTATTTTCCCTCGAACCGCAATTACGTTATGGGGAATATCAAGATTGACCTCAAGGGCATGCAGGACACTCTGAAGTCAGCATTGAAGGATCGGGGGCTGCCGGATACGTCGGAAGTTGATATGTATGTCGCTCCGGTTGATGAAACAACCGGAGAGACGACAGCGATTCTGACGCTCGAAGGACCAGTTAGCAAACACAACAACTGGTTCAACAACTCGTACCGCATTGAGGCCGGAACTTACCTGTTGGAATTTGTCACCAAGTCCGGCGGCAACCGGCTCTTCCGCGATTACATCCGAGTCAGGCCAGAATACCTGACTCGGGGAGAAGCCCAAGACGTGCAGGTCAGCCCGATGCGATTTGGGGAAGAACCGGATCGGGCTGTGATCACGAAGCAACCACCGGCTCAGCTGAATCTCCAGGAATGGAGAAGCGGCAAATAAAAAACCGGGAGTCCCACAATGGGATTCCCGGCTTTTTTTGTTTTTATCTTATTCCGCCGAACGCTGCATTTACGACCAATCGAATGATAATATAAGACAACAAGATAACTATCAGGCCAATAATCGAATTGGTTATGGTTTTCTTTGCATTTTCTGCCTGGCCTTCGTCACCTCTGGCAGTTATATACTGGAAGCCGCCGTATATTAACATGCCGACTGCTATTAATCCTGCCAGGCTAAGGACAACTAAAATAATCTGGGTGATTACACCGCCAACTGTAGTTCCACCCTTGAAGTCAGTTGGCAGGCTGGAGATGCTAGGCAGAAACTCTTCCGGTTTTGCGGCTAAGACTTGGTATGGGACAAGTAGTAAAAACCAAATAGCAATTCTTGCTTTTTTGATCATACTATATACTCGATGGATTGAGGGCGACGTTGGCAACCACGCGGACGATAACGAAGGAGAGGATGATTATGATAATGCCGATCACTGCATTCAAGATCATCTTCTTCGCCGTGCTCGTGACTTCTTCGTTACCGAATGAAGTAACGTAGCGGAAACCGCCGATAATGAGGACCAACACAGCAATCAATCCTGCTACTGCAAGAAGAATGTTGATGATGCTCAAGATACAACCAGTGACACTGCTGCAGCCAAAGAAGAAGTTTGGCAAACCGGTTCCGCCAGCATCCGGTGTAGTGAATTGAGCGAAAGCCAAAACCGGAGCGGCTAAAATTGTTATGGCAGTAATTGCCGATAAAGCTTTAGTAATAGTTGAATAATTTTTCATATTTTTCCTTTCTATTCTATAAATCCTTTTTTGTTTTTCGACCTTTATGTGGATTTCTAATTAAGGTTAATAATCCTAAGTAACATTCCCAAATGCGGCATTTATAGCCACGCTTAGAATAACATAGGACAGTATAATTATTAACAGTCCTATTATAGCATTTGTTAATGTTTTGCGCCCGTGGGTCGCCCGATCTTCACTGCCGGCTGCAGTTGCAATCTGGTATCCGCCCATAATAATATAACCGAGCGCAATCAATCCCGCAAACCCAAGTAATATATTAATAATATTGGTCAATATGGTTTGAAAATCGCTGCCAAACCTGGTAGAAAACAAATTCGATGCCCGAATCGGAATATCAAATCCGGCTAAGGGCAAAAGAGAAACTAACAGCCAAAATTTTTTTAAGTTTTTTTTCATATTATGGGTTCATTGTCAAATTATTAATTGCAATTACAATTGTCGAAGCAAGAATCGAAAGGATTAGGCCTACAATAGACCAAAGCAAACCTTTTTTGGCGCTATCGATCTGATTTGAATCACCCCTGGCCGTAACGTATTTAAAACCATTAAAAATAATCATAAGTAGGCTGACTGAACCTATGATATACATTATATTAGTCGTCATGCCAATAACAAAATCATAAAGGCTGCCATAACCTAAAAGATTTAACGGCTGCGAACTTGGATTGCTAATAATATTTTGTACATCGATATTTTTTACCCCGATAAAATTGGCAACTGCGATAACTCCTGCAAAAGCGAAAACGGAAACCAATAGACCAACGATTCCGTAAGTTAAAATCCTCTTGCCTAAAGCGATTTGGTTTTTGTCTCCATTAGACGCAGCGAGCCTCAAACCTGCATAAACAATGACTGCAATTGCCAATACCCCGATAACCTTGCCCACATCGCTCATTACAGCAAAGAGAACATCATCAATAGTTCCACCCTTACTGCTTAATGCATTACAAAGATTAGCCTGGACATTCGCCGGATCACAGGCCGTTCCACCGAGAGAAAAAATTAAAGAAGATAATGTTTGCATTTTAAAAAGTAAAGAAATTATTTCTTAGATCAGTTAAAGATCTGCCTGTAAGGTAGCTCGTAACCGAAGTAATTATCACAAAAGCCAATAACACGATAACTAAACCTACTATGGCATTTGTAATAGTCGATTTGGCAGCTTTGATTTGTTCTTCATTCCCGAGCGCAGACAGCATTCTCACACCTCCATAAACAATATATGCTATGGCGACAAAGCTAGCGATCCCTAACAAAAAATTAACTATAACAAAAATATTATCGATTAAATCTTGAATACCGCAAGCTTTCGGGATAGCTGAATTCGGTCTACCGCCGCAGGTTACTAAGGCAGCATTAGCAAAGTTAAAAAAAGCCAATCCACCAAGGGTTATTGTGTAAAAAATCAGTTTTAGTTTTGATTTCATTTCGAGCAATTTATTGCATTTATTATACGATAAATGCTAATTTAAAGCAATTTATCAATGCAAACTTAGCTGCTGCGCGGCATTACTTATCGCCTCTTGTGGGGTCAATCCCCGTACAGCCACATCGTCAATCATATTTGAGAAGACCGCCTCGAACTTATTTGGATCTTTTTTATAGACACTCTTGGCAGTAAGCGCGTTTTCGGCAAACACGCCAAGGACCGGATCAGAAATCTGTTCCTGCAGGATGTCTTTGCGGGAACCGATCAGCTGGTGTTGTTTATAATATTTGCTCAGCTCGTCTTTACTGGAGATGAAATTTAAGAAATCCCAAGCTGCGTCGGTATTCTTGGATTTATTCGATACCGCCTCGCCCCAATAATTAGCAAAATTTACTTTAACTACATCCGGAGAAATTTGTGGCACAGCCCCCACTTCCCAATTTAAATTCGGGGCTTTGGCCAAAATTTGTGGCCGCATATAGAAATAAGACAACATCATAGCAACCTTGTTTTGTGTAAAAGCATCGACACTATTATCAGACCTGGCATTCCAGGTGTAACTTCTTTTCGACGGATCAGCAAACTGCGTATAAAATTGCAATGCCGTGCTGCCTGGATTTTCATTCTGATTCGTGGTCTGATCAAATGTTGCCGATGAAAAATCAGAGCTGTACATTTGAGTTCCGTTCTGCAGCATTAGCAGTGATAAAATATCTACCGCCCGGTTCACATTGGCCGCAGTGCCCATAGCAACTCCTGACCTTGTGAAATCTCCTGGAGTGTTTTGCTTGGTAATTTTTTCGACGTCAGTTTCCAGGTCTTTCCAAGTAGTCGGCGGAGTTGAAATTCCGCTATTTCCGAGCAGATCTTCGTTGTAGAATAAAGCCAAAACATCCAAGTTCAAAGGAATGGCATAAATTTTATTATCTGTAACAAAATCATCGGCAGCGACATTGGCAAAAGTATCCTTATAAGTCCGCACACTCATTAAGGCATCTGGCATGGGCGCAACCTTATCTAGTTCTTGGGGAAGCCAATCATTATGAATTGAAAATATATCGGGTCCTTTGCCTGAGGCGAAAGCATTTAACAAATCTTGATCATATGTCGCTACGTCTTTTTTGACAAAGTTGATAGTGACGTTTCTGTGGGTGGCTTGATAATCTTGTATTAAAGGCTGAATATTTTGCGTATCTTCGAAAGTTTTCCACCATGTTATTTGTATCGGTCCATTATTGGCTTGGTTCGCCGGTTTCCCGCTTAAGACGAAAAGGCCCACCATAATGATAAGCAACACGAAAATCAAGCCGCCAATTATTAAGTATTTTCTATTCAATTTGAGCCTTTGTTTCTAAAATTTGATAACTTTTTAGTAAATTTATTTTACAATATTGCTATTTATTTATCAAATCTATTCCACTTTTGGCCTATACTGTAGCGCTTCAGCCAGATGCGACACCTCAATAGTCTCACTACCTGCCAAATCTGCTATAGTTCGAGCAAGTTTGAGTATCCGGTGGTAGGATCGAGCCGAAAGATACATTTTTACCACCGCAGCTTTCATAAACTGCTGTTCTTTGCTACCCAACTTACAAAATTCTTTCAGTTCTTTAATACCCATTTCCGAATTGGTTTTAATTTGAGAATTGGCAAATCTGCTGGTTTGAACATCTCGTGCATTTTGAACTCTTTTTTGAATTTTCTCTGAAGGCTCGTTGAGCCGATCCGAAGATAGTTTATCATAATCCACACGCCCCACTTCTACGTGTAAGTCAATTCTATCCAACATCGGGCCTGAAATCTTTTTCTGATACTTCATGATCTGTGCCGGCGTACAAATACAAGCCTTGGTCGTATCCGAGTAATATCCACATGGGCAAGGATTTTGAGCAGCTACTAAAGTAAATTGCGCCGGAAACGTCAGTGTCCCGGAAATCCTAGCTACGGTTACCTTTCCATCTTCCAGTGGCTGCCTTAGATTTTCCAAAACATTTCTTGAAAACTCTGGGAATTCATCCAGAAATAAAACCCCTCGATGCGCCAAAGATATTTCCCCTGGTTTCGGACTGGAGCCTCCACCAACTAAAGCCACCCCTGAAGTCGTATGATGAGGGCTTCGAAATGGCCTCGTCGTGATCAAATTTTTACTGATATTCAAAAAACCACAGACGCTATAGATTTTTGTAATTTCCAGAACTTCCTCAACAGTAGGTTTGGGCAAAATTGATGGAAGAGCGCGAGCCAATAAAGTCTTGCCAGTACCCGGAGGACCGGAAAGCAAAATGTTATGCCCTCCCGCTGAGGCAATTTCCAGAGCGCGCTTAGCTGATTCCTGCCCTTTAATCAATTTCATATCAACCATGACTTCAGGGTTTTTCAAAAGCAGGCCCCAATCGGTAGACGGAATTGGGTCAATTTTAATTAAGCCTTGGACATTTCCTATCAACTGCAGCAGACTATCCGCGGCGATAATATCAATACCAGAAACTAAACTTGCTTCCCTGCTATTATCTTTAGGTATGTAAACAGTTTTCATCCCAAGCTTTTTTGCAAGCAAAACCATCGGAAGCACGCCACTGATTGGCCGGATAGTCCCGTCGAGAGCAAGCTCTCCCAAAAACATTTTGTCTTTAGGATCAAATAATATCTGTCCGGAGTTTAAAAGAGCAGACAGAGCTATGGGCAAATCATAATGGGTACCGTTTTTCGGCAGGTCAGCTGGGGCTAAATTAATAGCCACATGGGAGCGGGGATAAATTCCATTAGAATTCTTAATCGCCGACTTAACTCTTTCCCGAGCTTCCTGGATAGCTGAATCCGGAAGACCCACTATAATAGTTTTGGGTAGTCCCCCTGAAATGTCTACCTCAACTTCGACTAAAGCCGCGTCTAGGCCAACCAAGGCTGCTGAAAAAACTTTCGCAGGACTTATTCCTCTTTTTTGAGGAATTGATTGCTCCTCCAATTCTTTGACTTGTACATCTTCGAAATTCATAAAATTATTATTAAAAAAGACTTCCAGAGAGCTTGCCGCTGTCCTGCACAAAAGCGGATTGGAAGTCTTAAAATTATTTTGCTTGTTGCTGTGCAAATCCGATCGCTTCGGCAATTGCATCCTTAAATTGAATTAATTCATTTTCAAACACTGTCATGTAAGCTTTCTTTTTTTCTCCTTCTTTGCTAATCGAGGATTCCGTAATTTTAAGATAAGGTTTGTTGGTCTTTGTAGATTTGATATCTACAAAAAAAGTTCTTGGTCCATTGTGGACACGGGTAGAAAACAATGAAGGTGCAAATTCTTGTGGTTGCATATATTTAATTTAATTAATTATCGAGTAAAGAGCAGTCCATTGAATCGATCGTTAACTATGAGTGGCACGCCGCTAAGTCTTTCGACTTCTGCTGCAATGCTCTGAATCCGACATGTGTGGTTGACGTGGTTCGCACAATGAGCGCATAGATTTTTTAGTTGCGCTGAAATATTATTTTTTTGCTGTTCAAACTCTGACATGTTATTCGTATCTCCTAATTACTCCGATTACTTTGCCCTGAATCGACCATTCATGTTCAGGGTATATATTGGGGTACTCTTTATTCTCTGCTTTAAGATAAAATCTCCCGTCTTTTTTCACTAGTCTTTTGACAGTGGCCTCATCATCCAGGAGCGCTACCACGATATCATTTATATCGGCAATCTTTTGTTGCTTTACAATCACTAAATCTTTATCCAGGATTCCTGCATCCTTCATGCTCATTCCTTGAACCTTGAGCAAGAATACATCTTTTCGTCCTTTGATCAAACTTGCAGGAAGGTTCAACCAATCTTCAATTTGTTCCTCTGCAAGCATCGGTAATCCCGCGGTGACACGGCCTATAAGCGGAACACTTAGCATCCCTCTGCTCACAGGCTCCCCTTCCTGGTTTAGGACTTCGATATCGCGAGCCTTGCTCGATCTGCGGATATATCCTTTATCTTCCAAAACCCGGAGGAGCTTTGCCACTGCGTTTTTAGATTTAAGCTTAAGGCTTGCTGCGATCTCCGAAATCGACGGAGGAAGACCTTTTTGTTGAATTTCATATGTAAGTAAATCTAATAATTTCTTTTGCTTATCTGTCAGTTCATCTTTCATATCTATTCCTTTCTGGAAGTGCCGAAGGAATCAGTGGGCCGGGGGCGGCTTCCCTGTCCACCAACTCCTTCGCTTCATTCCATAATCAAATGGTAAACGATCGTTCACCTCTTGTCAAGACCCTGAAAATCCTGCGAAAATCTGGCCAAAATAAAAAACCCTTCCGGGTTTTCCACAACGCTCTTTGGTTTTTATATGACAGCGTTGCCCAAAATAAGAAGACTTAGTTATCTTTAGTTTCTCCCCATTTATACCCCTTCTCTTTAACTATCTTAGATATCCATTTGTGGTTTTCAGCATCATTTTTAGTTTTTATTTCATCCATACGTTGATACATAAGTTTTTGTTCAGGGCTAGGATGATCAAGCCGTCTCATCAATCTATTGTTGGGAATTTCTTCGTAACCTGGATCAATGATTTTTATACTCTCAAGCGGCGGCAGACTTACCAAGGATTCATCAAAAAAAGCCACTCTCTTGTTCTGGAACTCTACTAACTTCGCTATATTATCAAGTCCAACATGTTGGGATAGATAAAAGATTCTATTATCTCTATCATAATTACCAAAACGAAACGCCTTAAAATGAGAAGGAGTAATTGTGCTAGATACTCCAATATCGTCAGTATCATTTTCATAACCACGAGCATGGCCTAGATTATACATCCTTAACTCATTTGGAATATCAAAATATATTATAAATCCGCCGTAATGACTTAATAAATTTGCATGCTTACGATTAAAGCTGTGTTTTAAATAACTGGCTGGAGTCGAACTTATCAAATCTTCTCCCGCGACAATGGTTGCCAAATCATGCCATTTGTTAAAAAGCATTTCACCTTCAGGAGTTTTATTTATACCATAGCTGAAAGAGTGAGGGTCGAAGCCAGCCTCAATTATTTTTGGAACGGCATTATTCAAGAACCATTCCACCCTTTTCTTGCCAATTTTAGGAAGATTTCTTAAAAGCTCTTCTTTTTTTTGCATCAATACAGCACTATCAGATTCCTCTGTTAATAATTTAGCGTAAGGTAAAATAGCTTTTTCCAAAACGAACTCCGCCGATACCCCTTGCCATATCGGATCATTAATCCCAGAACCTTCAGCCATTTTTGCTAATTCAGGATCTTTAATTTTTCCACTCGACCTCTGAGTGTGAGATTTAATTCCGATCGCAAGTATTGCAGTAATCTTTTCTCGTGTTCCATGGGCCATTATTTCTTCCTTATCTATCTGCTCTAAGAGTGACTCGAGGTTTTTTATCCCGAATTCTCTTTCTGCTTCCTGTTGTTCGGGAGTCAGTTCCGTCTCTGTTTTACCAGACAGGGACGAATCCAAAATAGACCTAGCCTCTGCTTTTTCTTTAGTTTCTTCGGTTATCTCTGGCTGATAATGATTTTCATTTTCCATAAAGAAATAATAACAAAAAATATCCTTTATTAACAGTAAAAAACGACAAACAAAAGAAGACCGTATAGGTCTCACAAAATTTTATTTGGTGCGGCTGCCTGGATTCGAACCAGGGACCCAGTGTGTACCCGCCCGAACGACCGAACGATTCATTGATATTTATGGTGGGCCAGGAAGGACTCGAACCTTCGACCCAGTGTGTATAAGACACTTGCTCTGACCAACTGAGCTACTGGCCCATAAAAGTCGGACGGTCGGGAGGGTAAGACACTTGCTCTACCGCTGAGCTACAGCCGCAAAAATAAGATTCTCTATATTGCTGATATATTATACCTAAATTTGGACACAAAACAAAACAGCTGATTTATATAAATCACCTGTCTTGCCCTCGAATTATTCGAAAATTCTTAGCTTTGACTGTTATTGCTGCGATTGCGTCCGCGCGCTCTGCCACCCATCCTGCCCGCCCTGGCATGTCCTGCTCGATCTCCGCGCCATCCTCTGCCCTTGCCTCGTGATTGTTCTGCCATAAATAGCACCCCCTTTCGGAAATTAATGTCAGTATCAAAATACAATTTGTAAATAAAATTGGCTATCATCCAAGATAGCCAATTTCTTCAGCGAGCTAGTAATTTTTTTGTATCAATTCACAGCCCTGCCTTAATTAACTCTTTAAAATAAGCCCCGCTAAACCCAGCACTATAAACACATCTGCCAAATTAAACACAAATCCCAAATTTAAATCAATAAAATCTCTCACATACCCCAGATAAAATCTATCGAATAAATTTAAAATAGCTCCCAGAATCACTAGCGCTGCCCAAATATCAAACATGCCTTGATCCCATTTGCGAATAAAATAATATATGAAAAGGACTAATGCAAGAAAAATCAAAAGTAAATCGATTGTATTGCCGAAATTTATCCCAAATGATAAACCGTAATTCTTTACTAAGCGCAGATGCACTGGCCCAACAAAAAAATCACGAGATGAAAAAATCCATTTCGTGATTTGATCCACAAAAAAGAAAACAGCAATCAGCATATAGTAAACAGAATTTTTATTTTTCATATCTGTTTTCTGATTTCTGTTTACTGTTTACTTGGAGTGCTTAATGCAAGTCTCGGCAGTCGGCAGAGCTTCCAATCTTTTTTCTTCTATCTCGTCGCCTTCGCTGCATACCCCATAAGTTCCGTTTTTTATTCGCGCCAGCGCCCACTCAATTTTTTTCAACTGTGATTCCAACTCTTCGGTCACAGCCAGTTGGTTTCCGAAATTTTCTATTTCGGACGCGTTGTCACCTTCTTCATTTCCCAGTTCGTCGTATTTCGGTTTCATGCCTCCGGGAAATTCTGCGTCAGCCGTGTCATCGTGTTTTATAACTTCCAGCAATCTTTTTTGTTCGTCCACTAATCTCTTTTTATTTTTTTCAATCAACTCTTTGGATATCATATAGTTTATTTGGACCTGTTAATTGACACCAGTATATCAAAAATAGACAAAATAAAAAAGCCTACTCAAAGGTACGCTTCAGCTCCAAACTTGAAAAGGGTTTGGAGCGGTGTCAGTCCGCTCATGTATAAAAAATAATGTAGCGCGTCACCGCTCCGGAGATCTCTGCTTCCAGCTTATCTCCGCTTTCGGCTACGGGGCTTATGCAAAATTTTGTTGCATTAGCTCCAAAGCCGAAGCAGAGGTAAACATGTTGAATCAGAAACCTAATTTGATGCCTATATATCTAATCGATTTATATGCAAGTTCTTCACTGTTCTTATGGTCTATTCGACCTAACAAACTTTTTGTTTTATTTTTGTTTTATTTAAAACTTTTTGTTTTTTATTTTTGTTTTTCAAGCAGCTGGATTAGAACAGCTATGACGAATAGTGGAGAACTTTCAAGCCTCAATTGGTTGAGGATTGAATTATCTCCGCTACAGGCATCAATTTCTATTTAGTTTTTCAATGTTCTGAAGTAATTATAGCAAAAAAATGAAGCCTTGTCAATTCTGAGCACAATTTTAATGTCTAAATAGACAAAGTCCTGACGAAAGTCAGGATCTACTGGGCAAAATAAAACAAAATCCCAAATAAATTGGGATGTTTTGTTTCTTTGCGGATCCTCGGAACCTGTTTTGTCCACAATTTTTTCCCTAAAAACTCTTGTGGGGTCTTGTAGGGTTGCCGTTTCACGCATCAACAGCGTTTCACTCGCTCTCCGACACGGCCATATCCGCTTCTTTGGCTTTGGCGCGGACTGCCTTATCCAATTCTTGGGCGACTTTTGGGTTATCCATCAGAAACTTCTTTGCATTTTCCCGTCCAACTCCAAGTTTATGCTCGCCGAAGCTGAAAGTATTACCGTTTTTTGCCGCTACGTTTCGGACAACTGCGGTATCGAGCAGGTCGCCGGCATAGGAGATGCCGCCTTCGGAAAACATAATATCAAATTCAGTCGAGCGGAACGGCGGCGCAATTTTATTCTTTACAATCTTTGCTTTGACATGGTTACCTACAATATTTTCGCCCTGCTTGATCTGCGTCATCTTTCGAATGTCGATGCGCACCGAGGTATAGAACGGCAAAGCGCGGCCGCCCGGAGTTGTTTCAGGGTTGCCAAACATTATTCCGATCTTCATGCGGATCTGGTTTATGAAAATGACTGTGGATTTGGATTTAGAAATTATGGCGGTCAACTTGCGCAGCGCTTGGGACATGAGCCTGGCGTGCAGGCCCATATGCGAATCTCCCATCTCGCCTTCCAACTCCGCGCGCGGAGTAAGTGCTGCGACAGAATCAACTACGATGATATCGACAGAGTTTGATCGTACCAATGCTTCGACGATATCCAAAGCCTGTTCGCCGCTGTCTGGTTGCGAAATTAAAAGTTTATCAACTTTCACGCCGACCGCTTTTGCTCGTTCCGGATCCAGTGCGTGCTCCGCATCGATGAATGCCGCAACTCCTCCGAGTTTTTGTGATTCAGCTACGATGTGCAAAGCCAGTGTCGTTTTGCCGGATCCTTCCGGTCCAAAAATTTCGATAATGCGGCCTTTGGGAATTCCGCCCCCCAATGCAAGATCCAAAGAGATCGAACCCGTGGGAATTGTTTCCACGTTCATAGTTTTGGCTTTGTGCAAAGTCATGATCGAGCCTTCGCCGAACTTGTCCTGGATAGAAGATAAGATTTCTTCCAGATTATTTTTTGCCTCCCCCGTTTTACCCTTTGACATATATTTCCTTTTTCTGCGCCGCTGCAGTAAATTAATTTAAAATGTTAAATGTAAACTTATTTAATTCCAAAAAACTAGTTTTGTCAATTCGAGTTGCTAGTGGATGAAAATTCTACATTACGGATAACTTCGCCTTCACGTCCAAGTTTCCCTAAATCTTGCCCATTATAAATTACTTGGGTGGAACCGGCATTGGCTGAAGTGACGACTATATCTTCTTTGGCAGAAAAAGTTTTGCTCGAACCAGCAAGCATCGTACCTCGAGATACCACAATCCCATCGGACTCAATCGAGACCCACGCAGGATTGGGCCCGACATTGATCACGACATTCACAGGATTATTTGCGGCCGGAGTAACTTGCGGAATCTGCGCATTGATCGTGCGAGTAATCGTGGAAATTTTATTAAATTTATTTTTAGCAGTAACTTCCACGACATTTAATCCAGAACCCAAAATCACATTTTCATTAAATTCACCATTCTGATCCAACAAAACAGCTTGATTGTTGATGGTTACGTCAGAGCCGATCTCCGCTACGCCAGACACCACGATGCTATTCCCTTCAATTGTATTATCAGCTGCTGGCTCCGTTACTTCAAGCTTTGGCGGAGTAAGCACTGATCCGATTTCGGATGCTACATAAATTACGGCGCCCAAAAACAAAAGGCCGGACACCAGAAAAATAATCGTTTTTGGAGTAAATTTAAATCTGGAAATATTCAATTTTGCGCGCTGGCTATGGGCGTGCGCAAACCCGTGCTCTTTTTCATACTGTTCGATCAAAGCCTGTTCCGGCAGATGATAAAGCTGTGAAAGATTTTTCAAAAATCCCCTGGTGTAGACATCGGCCGGTAGTTTATCAAATTCCCCGCTTTCCAGCTGCTGCAGATATATCGGTTTGATTTGGGTCAGCAGGCTGACTGTCTTTATATCCATATTCAACTTCTCGCGGACTTTCTTCAGATAGTCCCCGAGCGTGTCGATTTTCACTGGTTTAGTTTTGAACAAAGCATCGTCCATTTATTTCTTGTTTATTAGATTCACGATTAATTTTACCATAACATCTTTTTGAGACGGCTTAGATTCCGCGACCAGCAGTGCCAATGCTGCAAGTCCGGCATCATTTATCTTTCGTTCGCCTTTGCGATTCATAAGAATTCTATTTTCAATCATAAACAAAACAAAAAGCAAGGATCCAATTCGTTTGTTGCCATCTATAAACGGATGGTCCTTAATCGTGAAATAAAGAAGGTGAGCAGCTTTTTCTTCGATGGATGGATAGACATCAATACCATCGAAAGTTTGTCTTATGGAACCGAGTATTTGTGACAATTTGTTGCCCGTCTCTACGCCAAATATTTCAGATCCATCGCTTGATGCAGCAAGCCTTTTTTTAAACCTAGTTACAGAATCTTTGACTTTGTCGTATTCCAAATAACTCGGATTTTTTAATTTCGTCACATCCGAGATTTTCAAATTTCCCTTATCGTATTCATTTAGCAGTGACCAGGTATCGGCATACTCCGTAATTATCTTTAATAAGTCAGCTTCGCGCCCTTCAAGTTGTTTGCTTTCAAGAACATTTTTAAACAAGCTTATCGTTTGCTGAATTTCTTTTAATTTCAATGCCTGATTTTCTTGCAACCGCTTTTCATTGATTAAGTAGCCCTTCAAAATAAAATCACGTAGATGCCTTGTGGCCCAGATGCGAAATTGGGTGCCTCGTCTCGAATTAACCCGGTATCCAACCGAAATAATCATATCCAGGTTATAATGCTCAATTTCACGTTTTACTTCCCTATTTCCTTCTTTTTGAACTACCGGGAATTTCCCGGTAGTTCGATTCTGGCTTAATTCAGAGGTTTTATAGACATTTTGTATGTGTTCACCGATAGTATCAGAGTTTCTGTCAAACAAAAGAGCCATTTGCGCCTGCGTAAGCCAAACGGTATTGTCCACCAGATTAACCTTAATTTCTGGAGTATTGTCGTCTTTATAGATAATAATTTCACCTTTATTTTGTCGGTTTCCCATAAATATAATCCTAATGCTCCGAATTGTCATTCGAATTATCCGAAACTTGTCGGAAACATGAGTTTAAAACTCTCTTAGGTGCAAATTGTAATTTCGCATATTAACAACCAAGCCCAACTCTAGATTAGCAGATCTTAAATATCTTTGCATTTGATTATAGTCATTTTTAGTAATATAAGCCTTGGCTTTAAAATCAATAATAATTCTGTTAGCGATAATAAAATCTGGTCTGTTTCCAATTTGAGCCATTGATTTCAATTTACTTATCTCTTTTTCACGTAAATACTTAATTCTGGCAATCTTAAGTTCATTTTCGAAATCATCACAGTATTGCCTTTCTGAGCAAAATCGACCACGAAGTTTCTGGATTCTATAACAAATTCCCGTTAGCTGATAAGATAACTCTTTTTCTATTATTTTAGTCTGATACATAAGATTCGGATCATTTGTATATTATTCGTATCATTCGGATTATATATAAAAAGAAAACGGCCTTTTGAAGCCGCTTTAAAGATATTCACTTGTGAAATCATCTTAAACCCAAGCAATTAACTTGTCAAACTGAGCACATTTAATAAATATCTAGACAGACGAAATCCTGACGAAAGTCAGGATCTATAAAATAAGTACGGCTCGCTTGATGGCAACGAATGCGTAACCCCAAAGTACAGGAAGCCAGATCGGCATTATTCCAAACAGAGTGCGTCTGGTAAAAGTCTCAACTCCTGTGCTGACGAAAATCCATTCGGAAATTGTGAGTACCGTAAATCCGAAAACTAAAACTATAAAATCTCTCGGATATCTTTTTATACTTAACGAAAAAAATATTATTATTAGATCAATTGCCGCCAGCAAATAATCGTTTGCAATCAAAGGAATCATGCCAATCATCAGCAGTACTGGCAAAAAATTCCAAATGATGTAAAGCAACTTTTTCATACCTTACTGGAAGTCGTCAATGGTTGAGTCGCCCTCATTTCCTTCAGCGCCGTAAACTTCGCGGGGCTTGGCGCCGTCGGCCGGCCCCACTATCCCCTGCTCTTCCATGATGTCCAGAAGTCTGGCCGCGCGCGAATAGCCGACTCGCAGTCTTCTTTGCAACAAAGACGCTGACGCTTTGCCGGCTGCGCGAACTATATTTGTCGCTTCACCGAGTAAATCATCCGAATCGCCGCCGCCTTCCGCATAGCCGGAAGTACCTGCGGCTTTGGTCGGCTTTTCCACAATTTGTTCATTGTAAATCACATCGCCGGCTTGATCTTTGATAAAGTCCATAACTTTCTTGATTTCTTTTTCGGTAACAAACGCGCCCTGAATGCGTTTCGGTTTCGGCAAATCCGCTGTCGTAAACAGCATGTCTCCGCGTCCCAATAACTTTTCCGCACCTGATGCGTCCAGTATAGTCCTGGAGTCAACTTGCGAAGCTACTGCAAAAGCAATCCTGGCTGCCATATTAGCTTTGATAAGTCCAGTGATAACATCCACCGACGGCCGCTGCGTGGCCAAAACCAAATGAATACCCACGGCGCGAGCCATCTGCGCCAAACGCACGATAGCAGATTCAACTTCGTTTTGGGCCATACTCATGAGGTCCGCAAGTTCATCCACCACCACCACCAGATAAGACATCTTTAGCTCGCTCGAATCATTGTATTCTTCTATGTTGCGCTTATGCACTTCCTGCAACAATTTATATCGGCGATCCATTTCCATCACAGACCAGCGCAGTGCATTCACTGCCTGTTGATGGTCGGTGATTACGGGAGTCAGCAAATGCGGCAAGCCATTGTACAAAGATAACTCCACTCTCTTTGGATCAATCACAATAAATTTAACTTCCGAAGGAGTTGCGCGATACAAGAAACTTAGCAAAATTGTGTTCATGCAAATCGATTTGCCGCTGCCGGTTTGCCCGGCGATCAGCAAATGCGGCATTTTTGCCAGATCCGCAATCATCGGATGCCCCGCGACGTCGCGGCCCAAACTAAAAGCCAATTTGGAATGATTGTTATTAAATTCAGGTGTTGCCAAGATTTCTCGCAAGTGCACCGTGGCAGTTGATTTGTTTGGAATTTCGATTCCCACCAAACCCTTGCCGGGAATCGGCAACTCCATACGGATGGACGAGGCGGACAGCGCCAATGCCAAATCATTTTGCAACGCGCCAATCTGCGACAGCTTAACTCCCACTGCCGGCTTCAGGGTATATTGCGTGACAGTGGGACCTACATTGACTTCTCCCATCTCAACTTCAATACCGAAATCCGCCAAGGTCTTTTGCAAGATTGCGACGTTGGCTTCGATATTGCCGCTGTCAACCCGATTTTTGGCGTCATCCAAAAGCTCCAGCGGAGGAAATTTCCAATTCTTATCTGCTGCCGGCGGTCTGGTGTTGAGCTTCATCGATGTCGCTTTGTCATCTGACGGCACATTTACCACCAAATCTTTCCCCGAAGCTTTGTTCGCGTCCGCCACATTCTCGCGTGTAAAACCCATAGAGGCAGCATTATTTATTTTCAGCGGTGGCGCGACCTTTTTCAGAGCAACTTCAGCAGTTTGAGCTCTCTTAAATAGACTAAAGAAAGAGACATTGAAAGTCACCAAAATCGAAATTATGATTGCGGCCAAAAGCACAATCAAGCTGGCCGAAAAACCCATGACATGCATCAGAGGATAAGAAGTCAGCACGCCCAGATAGCCTCCTCCTTCTCCGAGTTTGACGATATCGAATGCTTGATTTATATCCGAACGAATCACCAGTAAATGCAGAAATCCGGTCAAAGTCAGGGTCACCAAAACCGCACCCACATACGCATGGGTGGAGACCGTATTGGCAGGGTTGTTTTCATCTCGGCTTTTAAACAGCGCTACCGCAACCATCAGAAAAATAAGCGGTACCACGTATGCGACCCACCCGAAAGCCAGTTTTAATACTTTATTTGCCACTTCGCCGAAAGTTCCTGCCGAACCCAGCAGGGCCAAGCTGAATAAAACTGCTAAAACAATGAAAAAAACCACAGCTACGCCCTTTTGGGTATCTTTATGAAGGTTTAATTGGGGTTTCTTAAATGTTGCTTGTGCTGATTGTCTTTGATTTCTTTTTCTTGCCATAAAACGTAACCGTATTTTACCACAAATTGGCAAAATCCCAAAAACAACAGAAAACCATCTCGAACGAAGTGAGAGATCCCTCAAATGAGGGTTATAAAAAAGCTGGTCGTTTAACGCCAGCCTGTTTAATTCTCGATAAAGCGACTTCTCGCTACGCTCGAAGTGGTTAATTTTATATGATTTTCCAGCCGTTTCCGGATTTCACAAGTTTCCCTTTGACTTTAAATCCAGAAGCTAACTTGTGTCCCCCGCCCCCGAAACTAGCTGCTATTTTGTTTACATCCACTCCGCGGTCAGGTTCGGACCGCAAACTCCCGCGGACAACTTCACCATCTTGCCGAAGAAACATAGATAATTTAGCTTCCGGCATAGTAATGAGAAAACTGGCAATGCCGCTTAGATCTTCATGACTGGCATCCACTTCCGCCAGATCTTCCGCAGTCAGTACCGAAAAGACAATTTTATTTTGATCATCAAATCTGGTATTTTCCAAAGCTTTTGCCCAGACATTGACAGTGCTTAGAGTATTATGGCTCATGGTTTGATGAGCAATATGATCCACGCGTGCGCCTTTCTTTATCAGATCCGAAGTGGCTTGCAGTGCAGATGAAGTAGTGTTGGCATGCTTGAATCCACCAGTGTCCGTAAAAATTCCTGTAAGCAAACAGGTCGCCATGTCTTTATCGATACTTAAGTTGCAGACATTGAAAAAATGAAACATCATTTCTGCCACTGAGGATGTGGAAGGTTCCACCACATTTACTGTTCCAAACATTTTATTGTCTGGATGATGATCGAAGTTGATGATTGGTACAGACAAATTATATAGGTCTGGAAAATTTGTCCGCTGAATATTGCCGCAGCCAAAGGTAATAATTAAATCATAATCCGCTTGTGGCACGCTATCTGAAACCTCATGAGAACGAGGCAAAAACTTTAACTGCTTTGGTACACCCTTGCTTACCGCGGCATGCATGTGTTTATCCAGCTTATGCAGCGCGTGTTTAAGCGCCAAAAGCGAGCCCAAGTCGTCGCCGTCGGTATTTTCGTGAGTAGTTAAAAAAATCTTGTCAGCTTTCATTATGTGCTGCAAGGCTTTTTTCATATTCTGTTTGACCTCATTTGGTATAGGCATAGCTAAAGATTGTAACAGAATATTGTGTTTCAATCAAGGGTACAAAAAAACGACACCCAAACCATTGCGAGGAGCATCAGCGACGAAGCAATCTTTCAATAGATCGCCGCGTCGGCCGATGACCTCCTCGCGATGGATTATTTGTCGTTTCGCAAAAAAACTAGTCTTCTGTCTGCCTCAATAGCTTATTTATATGGCTGGAATATTGTTCGCTGTGATCCAGCTCAAAATGAATCAGCGGCACATTTTTACTTTTGAAATGAGTATACAACTCCCCCTGCAATTCATACTTGTTCTCTTGCAAGATGTCCAGTACCGCTTGTTCGTCCTCTTCTTTGTCGCTAAAAATCGTAATCCAAACTTTCGCATGTTTCAGATCCGGGCTTAGTTCTACTTTCGAAATTGTGGTCAAGAAAGGAAGCTCGATTTTATTTATTAGCTCCGCAAGTTTACTTTGATAAGTAGATCCAAATTGCTCTGTTCTGCGAGACATATCTAACCTTCCAAATTTCGTTTGCGAACACTTTCCTCGTAAACAACCAGCACGTCACCATCTAAAATTTTAGTCGAAGTTTTTATACTCACTCCGAATTCCGACCCGCGCATGACTTCGCTGGTTTTCACTTTGCTTTGCTGCAGTTCGATTACTTGTCCTTTGCCCACGATCTCATCGCCGCGTTTGATTTCCACCATGGCTTTATCTTTGATTTTCCCTTCGGCAACTTGGCCTCCGACAATCATCTTATCTTTCTCGGTTCGAAACACTGCCAGAATCTTCGCGCGGCCAAGGTCGGTGCGCATAACTTCGGGTGTGAGCATGTCGATCACTTGGCGGGTCAGATCTTCGACTAATTCATAAATAATGTCATAAAGCTGCACCGGAACTTTTTTGGCTTGAGCCAGCTTGGCGGCCTGCGGATTGAGTCTTGTATGAAAACCGATAATTATGCCGTTGGACGAGCTTGCGCGTAAAATATCATTTTCGTTAATTTCGCCCACGCCCTGTTCGAGAATATTAATCTTGACTTCATTGTTTTTCAGCTTGTTCAAAGCATCGTTGATTGCTTCCAAACTGCCTAAAACATCGGTTTTGATAATCAAATTCAAATCCTTGCCTTGCAAATTCAGCTTATGGCTTTGGAATTTTTTGGCGCGTTCGCTTTTCACAACCTCTTGAGCCACATTTCTGGCTTCTTCCACAGTCGGATACACGCGCAATATATCCCCGACTTGCGGCACATCGGAAAGTCCTGTCAAAAGCACCGGTTGGCTCGGCAATGCTTGCTTCAATTTTTTGCCGTTGCCGTCTTCCATGGAACGAACTTTACCGTGAGCTTTGCCAACCGCAATCGTATCCCCTAGTTTAAGCGTGCCATTCTGCACCAACACTGTGGCAGTCGAGCCTTGGGTCCGGGAAAGGTGCGACTCGATAACTGTGGCCAGGGTTTGCCCTGCAGGATTGGCTTTTAATTCCATCACATCGGCTTGGAGCAAAATTAAATCAATTAAATCATCAACGCCATTTCCGGTGAGTCCGGAGATTTTTGCAATCGGTGTAGTACCGCCCCACTCTTCGATCAGCACTCCGTAATCCGACAATTCTTTTTTCACACGTTCCGGATTCGCATCCGGCTTATCAATTTTATTCATCGCGACAATCAGCGGCGTGGAAGTCAACTTAGCACGATTGATAACTTCGATTGTTTGCGGCTTCACGCCGTCGTCGGCCGCTACCACTAAAACAATAATGTCCGTGACATTAGCACCTCTGGCGCGCATGGCCGAAAAAGCTTCGTGGCCCGGAGTGTCTAGGAAAGTTACAAATCGGCCTTTATGCGAAACTTGGTAGGCACCAATGTGTTGGGTGATTCCGCCAGATTCTTTTTCCACGACTTTAGTTTTGCGGATTGTGTCGAGCAGCGTGGTTTTACCATGGTCCACATGGCCCATGACTGCGACAATCGGCGGCCGTGTGGCAAATTCAGCAGCTTTTTCTTTCATCTCTTCCGCAATCGCGTCACTGACAAATCCCAAGCCCAATCTAGTGGTGGTTTGCTGTTTTTCGGAAACGTTAAAGCCTAGATCCGATGCCACAATCGCGGCCGTGTCATAGTCAATTTCTTCATTAATCGTGGCCATGACTCCGTTCTGAATCAGCTTTTTCATAACTACCGTTATGTCCATCCCCAAAATCTGGGCAAATTCTTTGACACTCATGACTCTGGGCAAACTAACTTCCGTGCTCTGCTTGCTGATTACTGCTTCCTGTTTTCTAACCGCGAGCGCATTTAAAATTTGCTTAGCCATCTGGTTGTCGATTTTGTTTGCTTTCGGACTAACCCGAAAACCCGCCTGATTGATCTTCACGCGCAGCGCAGACACCGACATATTCAATTGTTTAGATAGAGTTGAAATATCCATTTACAGCTTATTATCCCAAATTTTCTAAAAAAAATCAAGCGACTTTATTAATCACAGTGGACTAATTTTCTTTCTTATGCAAAAATATTGCTAGCCTTGAGGAGGAACAATAACATGACGTGCAAGGAATGCCGGGAACAACGGACAAAGCCTGTCGTCGAGTTGGAGGATCTGGGTGCGGAAGTGGATATGATTAACCACATTGATGAGTGTGCGGAATGCCGGGAATGGGAAAAACAAAACGAATCAATCCTGGACGCGCACGTCTGGCCTCTGGTCCTGCACCAAAAAAACTCACGAGCTTCATAGCGATATGGATCGTGGGTTTTTCTTTTTGCAAAAAGCGGCCGTTGAGCCGCTTTTCTTACTTCCTTAGATTCCTAGATTCCTACGCCTTATTTCCGACCCGGATCTTTTTGGCCTTCGCCTTGGCGGCTTTGGGCAAAATTACCGTCAAAATTCCATCTTTGAGGTCTGCTGAAACATTCTCAATATCCACATCCACTGGTAAAACCACTGATCGGCTGAAAGAACCCCAATAACATTCCTGATAAAAATAATCTTCGCTTGAAGCATCGAAATCCCGAGTGCGCTCACCTCTTATCGTAACCATATCGTTGGCGATGGTAACATCGATATCTTCCGGTTTGACGCCGGCGATAGTGGATTTGATAACCACGTTATCTTTGGTCTGGTACATATCGATTGTCAGCTGGCCTTCGTATTCGGAAAGCCAGTCTTCCTGCTGCTGTGCCGGTTGATTGGTTTCGGTTTCTTCTTCGTCGCTAGCATTAACCATCTCTTCATCATCCTCGTTGATAGCTTGAGTCCCCATAAGTTTGTTGATTAAATTCTTGTCTTTGGGCATAAATTTTTTATTAGTTGTAGCTTGATATTAAGTGAAAGCATGTCAAATGTCAAATTGCAAGTGAACGTTAATATATGAGCTACACTTTGAACGCGGCCTCCTGGTAATGCGTTACGGTCGTGACCGGTTTTACTCGATTCAAAGCTTGGATTAGACTTACGGATCCGTCCGGCAAAACAATTTTTCTGTAAGCCTGCCCCCAGGATTTCATTTTTTTCTTGCCGCTTAGGTATTGTTCCACCAAAAAAGTTACTTCTCTAGGAATTCTGGCATAGTCCACGATATTATTTTTAAGCAAATATTTCAAATTCTCTTCTTCGTGGCCGGGAGAGATGTCGGTTAGGATTATCGGCAATTTCTTCAGCACGGCCTCGCCCATGGTCGGCCCCCCTGTTTTGCCGACCATAATGTCGGCGGCTGTCATGAGAATATCGACTTGATTGGTATACCCCAGAATTTTTACCGGGTGAATCGAAGGCGCGCTGATTTTTTCAAGCTCTTTTTTCAGTTCCAAGTTATTGCCGCACACTACAATTATCTGAAAACTTTTCGGGCTGCGCAGTAGCTGCAAAAAAATCTGCTTATTGCTCATTCTGGGTCTGGCCCCGTTAAACAATAACACTTTCGGCATAGTCGAAAGCAGCCCGGCCGTGGTAATTGCCTCTTCTTTCTCAATCACTTTGTTGAATTTTTCGGCCAGAAACAGCCCTGTAACTGCAATCTTGTCTTTGGGCACCCCCATCGCTTCCAGTTTGGTCGCTTGTTCCGCGATATTACAAAGGTACAAATCTACTTCGTCAAATACCCAGAACGGATGCAGATGATAATCCGAGAAAACCGCAACCAGCTTGCCGCGATACAATCCTTTCGATTTAAGATAAGCCACGATACCCGTGCAAATCGCCTGCACCGAAATAACAATCGGCGGCTGATACTCGCGGAGCAGCTCCAAGGTATTTTTCGATTTGAACGATGCGATAAATTTGCGCAGCGGCAGCATGATAAAATTTACAATTCTGGAAGTATATAAAATTCCCCAGATAGGAGCGAAGCGATTCGTAAGCGTGGTATAGACGCTTTGGATGCTTCGGGCAAATTTTCCGGCTTCCACCGTGCCGATGTCGGCAATTCGGGCTTCGAACTCTTCGGATTTCTCGATTTGTTCGAAAATGTTATAAGCCGTGGCTTTGATGCCATGGCCGACAGAGGTGTATAAGATTAAGGCTTTTGTTTTTTTCATGAAAATCTTTACTAATATGATAACATCCCGATAATATTTTTCCCAAACCTAATTGACCCCGCTTTCATTTACTTCTATAATATGGCTACAATATTAAGCTCACTATATGGATACAAATAATAACTCAACGCCGCCAACTCCTCCGCCATCGAACGACAACCCAAACTTCATGGCTATCCTCTGCTACCTCTCGATCTTGGTCATCATTCCCCTGGTCACTGAAGCCAAGAATGACCCTTTCGTTAAGTTCCATGCCAAGCAGGGTTTGTCGCTTTTGATCTGCGAAGTTGTCTCTTACATTATTTTCACCATCCCGATGATCGGTTTCTGGCTCGTGCCTCTGCTTAATCTGGCATTCTTGGTTCTTTTGATAATCGGAATTATGAATGTGGTCAATCGCCGGATGCAGGAACTTCCCGTGATCGGTGGAATTGCCAAAAATTTCAACTTTTAATTTTTGTAAAGCAACTACTTCCTTGTCATCCTGAACTTGCCTGCCCGACTGCCGTCAGGCGGGCGGGATTCAGGATCCACTTCATCTAATAAAATACAGATAGGTCTTGTAAGACCAATCTGTATTTTTTAATTTCGTAGTGGATCCCGGATCGGAGTCCGGGATGGTTATAGGAGTCTACTTTTCCAACAATTTTTTCATATTGCCCAAAACCATATTCCAATTGCCTTCCGAGTGCTTTGCTGATTCTTCCGTCTTGTTTCCTTCCTGAATTATCTTCACCATCGTGTCCTCGCCCATCGGCTCCAGCTTGTAAGTTACTTTCTGATAATTTTCCGGCACATCCGGCAATCCCGAAAATCCGCTCCAATAACTGGACACGAGCAGATGTCCCGGTTTAAGTTCCAGAATTTCACCTTTGTCCTCGTATTCTTTGCCTTCCCAAACCCCTTTGTAGCTGATCTTACCGCCGACCTCCCATTTGTCCACGGACATCTTCGTCCCAAACAGCCATTGGGCCACCATTTGAGGATCCGTCAAAGCCTCCCAGACTTTGGCCGGTTTGGCTTTGATTAAACTTTCCGCAAGCGCCGTGTATGACATATGAGTTATTTAATTTCTACGTCTTGCTGAAACAACCCGAAAATATTTCCTTCAGTATCTTTATAATAAGCAACCCAGCCCGTTTCGGGCATGCCAAACTTCGGCATCGCTAGAATTCCTCCCGCTTTTTCGACTTTCGATATCGACTCATCAATATTCGCGACACTGATTGTGATCACAAAGGAATTTACGGTCATGCTTTCAGCAGGAACCGGACCCATACGCTTGAGCATTCCCCCATCAATACCGACCTCCTCCGAACCTGTCGTGATGCGATAATATTCCTTTGCTCCGGCAACCTTGTTTTCCCATTTATCAAACTTCCAGCCGAATACTTCCGAATAAAATTTCTTTGCTCGATCTAAGTCGTCAACATGAATTTCAAAATACGTTGGTCTATTCATAACTTTCTTATATAACTTCCTTATCTCTGCGTCTATTGTCCAACTCGACAATTTCTTGGCGGAAGCGAGAGGATTCGAACCTCTGAAGGGCGTAAACCCTTACCGGTTTTCGAAACCGGCCCGTTCAACCACTCCGGCACGCTTCCATAAGATATATTTTACACAATAAACCACCACTATGAAAGCGGTGGTTATTCGTCATTCAAGACGCTGTGAAGAATCTTAAACCTGAATTAGATCCTTCGCTTCGCTCAGGATGACGTTAAAATACTTAGCCGAGCGAAATTTTTTCAAACAATGTTGCACAAATCCGAAATTAGTTCGGTGCTCCGGCAGCACTCCGTACTTAAGTATCGCTTCCCTATGAAACTTGGTAGGATATCCTTTGTGTTTATCAAATCCGTACAACGGGTGCGTTTCATGCATCTTGCGCAAAATTTCGTCGCGTGCAACTTTGGCGATTATCGACGCTGCTGAAATCGACAAAATTTTTGCATCTCCATCGACTATCGCTTCTTGAACCACATTCAAATCTTTGACCTTGTGCATGCCGTCCAAAAATAAATAATCCGGCTGCTTTGACAAATCGTCGACAGATTTTTTCATGGCCAGCATCGCCGCTTGATGAATATTTATTTCATCGATTATTTCACGAGAAACTATTCCGACAGCGAAACTCACACAGTGATCTTTGATAAATTTCACCAATTCGTCCCGTTCTTCTTCGGTAGTGGTTTTGCTGTCGCGCACGCGATACCACCATTTGCTTTTGCTCCTTTTGCCGTCGATTGACTTGGGATCCAAAATCACTGCTGCAGCCACCACTGGTCCTGCCAGCGGAGCAATGCCCACTTCATCGCACCCAGCCACATTCAAAAAACCTTCCTGTTGTTTTTGTGTTTCATATTTGTAGGTCGGGAATTTCATTACATATTTGGCATTGGGCCATCAAACTTTTTTGCATCCACTAATCCGCACAGATTGCCTTCGGTATCGGTAAATTTTGCAAATCGTCCGTTTGGGATAGGACCTATGGATCCGACTTGCTTGCCGCCAGAGGCTTCAATTTTCTTTATCGCTTCTTCAATCGACTCCACCTGGATATAGATTCGCACTGACTGATCCTGCGGGCCGCGATGAAACATTCCGCCATTGATCTTGCCTTTTTCTTCTGCCATGCCAGTAGGATCCGTCTTGGCTGTATGCATCATGATGTAGTCAAACCGATCACCTGTTTTCATATCATTCATGCTCCAACCAAAATTATCAGCATAAAATTTCCTCGCCCGATCCCAGTCATCCACCGGGATTTCGAAATGCACAACACTGTCCATATTTTTTCTCCAAATTATTTATTGTGCATTAAATTTACCAAATCCTGAAGATCTTTACAATTGTGCAAAAGAAAAAGCCCAAGCCTTTCAGAACAAGGCCAGGGCTCTGCCGCAATTCGGGCACCATTTCAGTTTGGGGTGATATTTCATTCCCTCCTTCAAAAACGCATGATCCTCGCAAGTAGAAGTACAGTCACTTTGACTTGCAATAGATTCGTCAAATTTAGGATTTGGCAGACCGCATTCAGGACAAAAACGCTCCACGAGCATCAGCCCCTTGCTTCCACAGTGCTCGCAAGGACCGCAATTCACCAAATCTTGCTTTGCCTGAATCCTCCGCAAGTCTTGCAGTATCTCTTCAACAATCTGCTTTGGAGTTAGATCTTTCGGCAAAGGCTTCACAACGCCCTCCAAAACAATACTACTATAGAAACTCAAAACAAAAAAGACCTCGCAAAAAATTGTGAAGTCTTCTCTGGTGGACCCTACCGGGCTCGAACCGGTCACCTCTTCCATGCCATGGAAGCGCTCTACCAAATGAGCTAAGGGCCCATTAAATCTTATCTTTTAAAAATCTTCTACCTGCCGCTGTTTTAAAATATTTTTCTCTTTTCCTTGCTTCCTCAAAAGTTTCATATACTCCTTATAGATAACTTCCAAATTTTGCATTCTACTCGTAGTAATTGTATGTCCGCTCTCGTGTTCTCGCAATCTTCTTACTAAGTTATTGGTTACTCCTTTATATAATCTGCCTGATTTGTCTCTTAAAATGTAGGTTGTAAATATCATGGAAGCGCTCCCCGCCCGTACCGAACGTATGTTATGCTTTTCTATTCGGTACGTTCGGGCGGGTACCAAATGAGCTAAGGGCCCTCGTCGCAATTGGTAGACACTACGCGACCTAGCTTCGCTAGATGCGCTCCGGTCTACATACTGCTCCTCTCGAAAAAATTTGTTCTCGGCACTTCGTGCCTGCGACTCAAATTTTTCGTAATATTTATTGATTGTGCTTTTTGCTAAACACATAAATGTACAGAATTTCTAGTACACCGATAGTGTTTATCAGAAGCAATGCCACGAACCAGCCGAGGTCATTTTGTCTAGCGGCTTTCCAGAGTGCTCGCCCTTTCCAATACAATGTCCAAAGCACCACGATAACAAGCAACGGAGCAAATGCCAAACCCAGCGGATTTCCCCAAAAACTAAAATAATTTTGTAAATGCATATATTCCTTTCTTGGTACCCCCGGTAGGAATCGAACCTACATTTATCCCTTAGGACGGGACTGTTCTGATCCATTGAACTACGGAGGCTCGTTCTTACTGGTTGCAATTAATTTTAACGAATTTCCGGCTCTCTGTAAACACTGTACAAAATCCCCAAAATCTGTTAAGGTAATCTGTTCTCGATGTTTTTCGGATACCACCCACCCGCTGAATATTCGGAGTAACTCGCCGCAGTGCGTGCGCACATCTCGTGCCACGCCCTGCGGTCTTTTTATTTTACTAATTATTTCCTATAATAGTTCCACTATAAACTATAACCTATAACCTCTAGCCTACTTTTATGGTTGCCACAAGTCACGTCATTATTGGCGCTGCTGCAGCAGTCGCAGTCGGCACTATTACACATAATCCCGCCACGGGTCTGGCTGCTGGGATAGTTTCTCATTTCATCTGCGACTCGCTCCCCCACCTGGACTTTCCACCAAACTCCAAATTCATCGGCGATGATATCGTCTGGGATAAGTCTTTATATATTTTTGCTATTAGCGATTCTTTAATTGCTTTCGCATCCACGCTTTCTGTTTGGATTATCAAAGATAACTTTAGTTTCACATCCATGCTGGCTTGGGGTGCTTTTGGCGCATATTTGCCAGACTTACTGGACAATTTCCCGCTTTGGAAAGATCGGGTTCATCTGTTACCAGGTTTCAAACAGTTCCACGCGTTTCATCATTGGATTCACAACAATTGGCGGCCAACATTTCCTATGCCCAAACACTGGAAACTTGGGATTGCCACCCAAATTATCATTGTCCTCCCCTGCCTTTATTTCTTGTTGAAATAACAAAACCGCTCTGCTGTCCATCCTGAACATGCCTACCCGACTGCAGTCAGGCGGGCGGGTTTCAGAATCATTAAGAACAGACTTTTATATTAACTCAAATCTTATTATTTTAATTGACTCATTTGGGTCAATTTTCTTTTTGTACAAAGTTTCATAGTGTTTAAGCAGCTCAATCCCCTGTCCAACTGGCTCGTGTCCAACTCGATCTTCGTCTGAAACTTGTGAAATAGGTTTCTCAGATAGGGATACAATTTTAGCTTTGGCAAAAATTTCCCTTGTTTCAGCGTTTAGTAATTCCAACGTATCGCCTACTGATAAATTCTTGTCATCAAATAACCGCCATGTGGCGGTTTTCTGTTTGGAAACTATTAACGGAATTAAATTTTGATTAAACTTCAACTGTTTCATATACTCCTTAAATCCCAAGAAGTGAAATCGGAATTTTTTTCTTATTTCCTTAGCGAGGGCAAATGTTTCACCTCAAGGACGGGTGGCACGATTTTGGGGACCCGCTCGTGCGCAGCGTAAGCGAGCACGTGCGGGGTAAAAATCGTGACAGGACCCGTCTATTTAAAATGAAACATTTGCCCGAGCGTTCTTTGGTCGGGGTGCTGGGAATTGAACCCAGTCTACACGAACCCGAATCGTGCGTACTACCGGCATACGCCACCCCGCAATAAAAATTATAACTGTAATGTCGAAAATAAAAAAGGGCGCTAGTGTCGTGGGCACGAAACACTAGCGCTACGAACGTTGGCAGGACATTTACTCCTCCGGTTTGATCTTGTTGAGGAGCTTGAGCTTCTCCTCAAGGAGCTTCTGAACGCCTTTTACCCTCAGAGTAACGGGCTTAATCCCCTGATCTCCATTCAGGGAATTCGCCTGAGAAATCCAGGCTTTGATCTGATCAACCAAGATCAGATGCCCATTCTTCTCTCCGGAAGGCTTGGCTCCCAGAAGGAGCGCTCCGCGATCAACCAGAGACAAAGCGGTCTGCCTATCCAACTTAATCACCCCCTCCTTAAATATGGTTGTATTATTTTAGTACAAAAAATCAATAATTTCAAGCAGTCAAAGGGAATAAAAAGCTATAATAAAGATATGCTATTATTTAGCCAGACCATAACTATCTACTTTTGTCAATGTTACACATGAAACTCTTGAGATTTATAAAAAATCAGCCAATTCACGAGCTTCTCTTTTACGTATTTTTAATTGTTTTACCTTTCCAGACCAGGATAATCTACAATCCCAGTCCAGCCTACATCGACTGGTACTTTTCATACCCTCTCGCCTATTTTGTTTACCTTTCGGATCTCTTACTTTTTCTTACTGCCCTGACCTGGTTAATATTTGCCAAGAAAAATGTTTCACCGCTCTTTAAGCCAATAGTTTTGCTAATTATTTGGGTTTTTCTGACATTGTTCGGCGTGAAACATTTTTCTATAGGTTTATACCAGGCATTTAAGTGGCTTGAGCTACTATTCTTGCTTTACTTTATATCCAATGTTGCACGTGCAACACAAAGGCAGATTAGTCTTGGGGTAATCTATATTTCCGGGATTATTCAGGCAATCTTAGGCATTTTGCAGTTTCACATGCAACATAGTATGGGATTAGAGCTTTTAGGTGAATACGTTCCTGCCGCTTTAGCCGACGGTGCCGCAACTCTAGATATTGCAGGATCCAAACTGTTAAGAGCTTATGGAACCTTTCCTCATCCAAACGTCTTCGCAGCTTATTTGCTAGTAAGCTTGATTATCGGATTTTACTTTGTTTCCCGTGAAACAAGAAAAAAATGGCTTATCTTAGCCCTTTTTGGCAATATTCTGCTGTTTATAGGTATATTTCTTACGTTCTCACGAGTTGTTTGGTTTACAGCTGCAGTCTCTGGAATAGCGTTTGTTATCTACTATCTGGCCACAAAAGCTGTAAAACCAGCTATATTACTGCTGATTTCTGGGTTTGTTTCATGTGCAACTATACTAGTCGTGTGGCATAACCTGTTATTTTCCCGTGCATCAGACGTAGTTAACTCGAGGTCTTTTATAGATCGCGGAGTGTTTAACAACTTTGGGTTTACAATCTTTAAGCAAAATTGGCTTACTGGCACAGGGGTTGGCAATTATATCCCAACCATGCAGGAAATGTTCCACTTGGAAGCCTGGCAGTACCAACCTGCTCATAATATTTTCATTTATATTGCCGCGACGCTGGGTATTGTGGGATTATTTTTATTCCTCTGGTTGCTTTGGGCGGTATTTAAGCCCTTGGTTACATGCAAACCCGGTGTTTTACGTGCAACATTTCTAATTTTAGGTTTTTCTTTATTGTTTATTTCGAACTTTGATCATTTTCTTGTTACAATTCAACAAGGACAGCTTATATTCTTCACCACACTCGGATTGATCGCCTCAAGTAGTCATCCTGAACGCAGTGAAGGATCTAACGGTTAGATTCTTCGCTTCGCTCAGAATGACAAAAAAATATGCTAAAAAACTTTATCAAAAAATTTATACCGACGCCGTTGTTGATCAGCTACCACGCGACTTTAGCAAAAATCGCTGCGGCTTTTTACAGTTATCCATCTCAGGGAATGTATGTAATTGGGGTTACCGGAACCAAGGGCAAAACCTCTACTGCAAATTTTATCTGGTCTGTGCTCAATTCAGGAGGATTCAAGTCAGGCTTGATCGGTACAGCCAACATTAGAATAGGGGAGAAGGAAAGTCTGAATAAATTTCACATGACTATGCCGGGACGATTTACGTTGCAGAAACTTTTGAAACAAATGCTGGATGCCGGATGCACTCATGTAGTCCTAGAAGTAACCAGCGAAGGCATAAATTTACATAGACATGCAGGGATAATTTTTGACGCAGCTGTCTTTACGAATTTAACACCGGAACATCTGGCTTCGCATGAAGGAAGCTTCGAAAAATACAAGCAAACAAAGGGCAAATTGTTCCAAACGCTTATGAATCATGCCAAACAGCTCAAAGGCAAATATGTGAAAAGATTGATTGTAGCCAATGCCGATGATGAAAATTCCAAATATTTCCTAAGTTTTCCTGCGGATCTGAAAAAAACTTTTAGCGTAAAAAATTTATCCGATGCGCAGGCTGTAAATATCCGATCTGATCAGACAGGAGAGTCGTTTGATGTAAAAAATATTTCATACCGCCTAAATATTTTGGGGAGTTTTAATGTGTACAACGCTTTATCAGCAATTTTAGTGGGAGAAAATTTGGGGATTGCTCCGGAAAAAATCCAGCAGGGGATAGAGAACCTAAAAATTATCCCGGGACGAATGGAGAAAATCGACCAAGGACAAAATTTCACGGTACTGGTTGACTACGCGCACGAAAAAGTCAGTATGAACGCGGCATTGGATGCTGCCAGAAATTTGGCCGGAGCAAATAAAGTAATAGTCCTGCTTGGCGCTGAAGGCGGGGGACGAGACAAAACTAAAAGAGCGCAGATGGGCGAGGCTGCCGCCAAAAAAGCTGACTTCATGGTAGTCTCAAACGTGGATCCGTATGATGATGACCCAAAAGAAATAATCCATAACATCGCCGATGCCGCGATAACAAACGGCAAAGTGATCGGCCAAAATTTGTTTCGCGAACCGGACCGCCAAAAGGGGATCGCCAAAGCTTTGTCGCTGGCACAAGCAGGGGACGTGGTAATCATCACCGGTAAAGGAGCCGAACAAAGCATGATTATAGGAAACAAAAAAATCCCTTGGGATGATAGGGAAGTGGTAAGACAGGAACTATCAAAATTAATACAATAAAACCCGCCGGATTGGCGGGTTGTTTTATTAAACTTTTGGTTGACTTACTGGCTTAAGGCCAAGTTTATTTTCGATGCGGTTTAACTCTGACTTCAAGATTAACATATTCGACATGCAGAGCCTTGTCTACTTTGGTCTCGATTCTTTGAAAATCTGTTCTTAAATTATCGATTTGTTCTTCAATATGAGCGGTTTGAGCCACAAGTTGTTTATCAATATGACCTTTTTGTTCTTGAAAAGCATTATTAATCATAAGGGCTTGTTTTTCAAAACCCTTATCGAATACTTTTTCGACGTCTTTAATGGTCAATTCTGGCATATGTTCTTTCTGCCGCCAGGTTATTAATATAAATTTAGTTTACTTTTGTAAAACTTCACTGTCAATATTCTCTGGTGGAGATACCGGGAATCGAACCCGGGCCTCGCCCATGTCCCGACATTTTTTGGCGGACCCTTAGTCTTCCTGGTGGACTCGAAGGGAATCGAACCCTTGCCTCCGCAATGCGAATGCGGTGTAATACCACTTTACTACGAGCCCGTAAAAACAATCCCCGCGACTTGCTTGAACGACAAAGTCGGGCGGGAAGCGTGGTGCCACTACATTAAATTATTACAAAATGGTCTCGTAAAACCATTTGGATATTAATTAAGGAAGTGGATCCCGGATCGGAGTCCGGGATGGTGCTAATGCTTAGCTTTAAAATTTCAAAAGCTTCGCGAATAAAGAGTCGACTGTGCCGCTGGAGCGGTTGACGAAGTAAAGGCCGATGACGATTGCCAGGAAAATTAGATTCATAATCACCACAAAGGTCAAATCTTTGCGGACTTGCTTGTATTCTTGCTCGTCGTTTTGGATTAACACTGGATTCTTTGGCATATAGATTATACTTTGTTAATTGCAATACTAATCTACAAATTTGAATCATTCGAATCGCAAATATCATAGCACCGGACGGGGGATTTTTCAAACCCCTGCAAAGCATATATAATGGTTGGGATGAATAATCTAAATCTTATATATCTAAGTTTGGGGCTGGAAGCTTTGCTGCTGCTGCTGATAATTTGGCAGGCTTTTCGGATCAATAAGCTCAATCAAATCCGCAAACATTTTTACTCACAGGGGCTCAAGAAAAATTTGGAGCAAATCGTAATCGAGCAAGAACAATCAATCAAAAAACTAAACGAAAATTTGGACCTGCTCGCGGGCAAGCATGCGAATCTGGAAAATTTGAATAAAAATAATTTGCAGAAAGTAGGGTTCGTGCGTTTCAGCCCGTTTGGCGAAGCCGGCAACTTAAGCTTTGCGCTGGCTGTGCTGGATGCGCACGATAACGGCATCATAATTTCTTCGTTTCATGGAAGAGAGGGCACGCGAATCTATTCCAAAGATATTCATAGCGGCAAATCCAAAGGCAAATTAACCGAAGAGGAAAAGCAGGCATTGGAAGAAGCTTTAATGAAATCCGAAGCATGAAATCCGAAATCCTAAACAATATCGAAATTCAAAGTTCGAATGTTTGAAACATTAGATATTTGAACATTTGAATTTGTTTCGATATTCGATATTCGAAATTCATACTATATATGGCAAAGAATGAAGTTTCAGAAACAATAGTCTCCGCCGGCATGAGAATTGACGGCGACCTTAAGTCCAACGGATCGATCCGAATCGATGGCATAGTCTCCGGCAAAGTCACGACCTCGCAGGATTTGACGGTGGGGACAGGAGCGCAAATCGATGCCGATGTGCTGGCGCTAAATGCCACGATTGCCGGAATAATCAAAGGCAATGTCACTATCAAAAACAGTTTAAATATCCTGGAAACTGGGAAAATATTGGGCAATATTTCTTGCGCCAGCTTGTCGATACGCGAAGGTGGATTTTTCAACGGCAACTGCCTGATGCGAGAAGCAAGACCCGAGAATAAACAAGAATCTAAGGACCTGAGGAACTAAGGACCTACGGCCCTAGACCCCTAAATCCTTAGCTCCATAGGTCCCTAACTATGTACTACTACATTGTCGATGCCAACAAATTAACGGCTCGGGAATTTGAGAAAATCCAAGCCCCGTTGTACTCGTCGATTGCCGAGTACCACATCTCCGGAGAAATTGTGCGGGTAACCGGAATTCGGACTATAAAGCAGCTCGTGGAGACTGCTTTTTTTCATCAAGCCAAAACGATAGTGGCAGTGGGCACCGACGAAACCCTGGACGAAGTGGTAAATGTTGTCGGAGAAAGGCAAACCACCATCGGATTTATCCCGCTGAAGCCAACTCCCATGGCCCACGTACTGGGAATTCCGGATGTCGCGCAAGCGTGCAAATACCTGGCCGTGCGCAGGCTGGAGCAAATTGATTTAGGCGTCATAGAAAATCCGGTGAACGGAGAAGGAACAAAGTATTTTTTGAGCCAATTAAATATAGGCCTGGACTTAAACAAGCTTTCAGGATTTAGTTTGTTTGGTTTTAAATCTGCAAATGATATTACCCGAGAGCAGCCGTTTCAAATGGAGTTTAAAATTGACTTAAACTATACGGCTTTTGCGGAAATTATCAGCGCGCAAATCATAAACAGCAGGGGAGAGGCTTCCAGCAAAGAAATCGGCAATCCTGCAGACGGACAGCTGGACTTGCTGCTGCTGCCGAAATTAAATCGCAATCAAGCCATGATAAATTATAAAAATCTTTCAGCAGGACTAATCGAAAAACTGCCGAATGCTTCGGTTATTCATTTCAATCAAATCGAAATTCTGGCTCCCAAGGATAAATCAATTGAAATCAACGGTTCCGAAATCGCGCAAATTCCGCTTAAAATTTGGGTTAAGGCAAAAAGCATAAGTTTAATCGTGGGCAAAGAGCGGAAATTCTAAATATGTGTCGCTAAGACTGCCAATTGTCTAAAAAAGCATAAATCATCAGTCCAAAAATTGGTGAATGTTCCACTGGTAAACGCTGGTGGATTTTTTAATATACACAGAGAAGGAGGTGATAATCTATGGCAAGACAATCTTCAAATGTGGCCAGTACAATCAATCTTCTGGCTGGCATCTGGCTGATTATTTCACCATTTGTGCTTAACTATTCAAACTTGGGAGCAGGTGCTACCAATGCCGTGGTGGTAGGTATTGTGGTGGCGATTTTGGCTTTGATAAAAATGGCAAACCCGGAGGCGACTTGGGCCAGCTGGATAAATTTTCTGCTGGGCTTGTGGATGATCGTAGCTCCTTTCGCCAGAGGCTTTGGATCAGTGGGTACGGTAGTGGGGAACGAAGTGATACTCGGAATCATCATCGCAGTGGTGGCAATAACCAACGCGCTATCAACATCAAGAATGCAGATGCAGACGTAAAAAATTATGTTGAGATTACAAACTTAAGAAAAACCGAATTCCATCGGTTTTTCTTTTTTCCTTTCCATCCATGCTATTGTTGTTCCAGAAGAAAAATTCCCACACAAGGTGGGAATTTTTCTTCTGGAGCAGGTAGCGGGAATCGAACCCGCACTCTGTCCTTGGCAAGGACAAGTTCTACCATTAAACCATACCTGCTTGTCGTCTCAAAAAATTTGTTCTCGGCCCTCATCCAATGAAGTACCAGCTGTGTTCGGGCCTGCGACTCAAATTTTTTGTATTTTCTCTGGTGCCGCGGGTCAGAATCGAACTGACTACGCTCGCCTCTTCAGGGCGACGCTCTACCAATGAGCTACCGCGGCGCGTCGGCGTTGGTCGACACTCCGCGTCCGTTATTTCAAACAGCATACGGCCGCTACGGTCGACATACGCCTCCTTTCAAATTCAAAGCGTTAATCTTATCCTTGGCTGCGCTTTGAATTTGTGGACTGCAATATATTATAACAAATTTTTCTTTGGTGGACGCTAAAGGATTCGAACCTTTGACCTTCTCGGTGTAAACGAGACGCTCTAACCAGCTGAGCTAAGCGTCCTTTGGTGCGCGGGAGAGGAGTCTTCAATTCGCGCTTAAGCGCTCATGTACGGGGCAGCGATAAAAGCTGCGCTTGCTCGCTTTTATCGACGCTCGACCCAGGCTTAAGCCTGGTCTCGCTTCTGCCCGTTCGACTCCGAACGAGCAGTGTAATATTCATTGGTGCGCGGGAGAGGAGTCGAACCTCCATGACCTTGCGGTCGCCACCACCTCAAGGTGGTGCGTCTGCCATTTCGCCACCCGCGCAAAAAAACATTGAAAATCCTATAAATTATAGGCAAATTTTTGACTTTGGTCAATTTCAGACTGGCCAGGTTTAAGCCTTGACAAAAGGGGCATTTTGTGCTATCCTTATATGTTGCGTACCCCATCCCTCCCCGGAGGGTGGGGTTGGCAACAAAGTTCCTTAATAGGTCAAACCCAAACTATAGCCTGTCTTCACCCATGCTTGCTGAGCCAAAATTCAGAGGGCTGGGAATTATGGAAACAGAACTATAGCAAGGATAGCAAAGATGAATCGCCGATTTGATTCCTTGAGCTTTATCGACCGTGCTGCACTGTCAGTTTTGATTGCTGCATCAGCTGTGTTGATCCCGCTTTCTGCGAACGCTCAAGTTTCAAACCAAAAGCAAATCGTCTTTGAAATAAAAAATCTCTCAACCATAACAATCCCGTTAAACTATCAGGATGTGTTAGAGGAAAACAATTCCTCTCCGGAAGAACTGGAAGCGTTGCAAGAACAAATTTTTCAATCCAACGTTGCTACCTTACAAGCTTACTTAACCCAGAAGGGTTCGCCTTTGGCAAATTATTCCGATGTCTTGCTCAAACAAGACAACTGGAAATTGATTATTGCCATCTCAAACGGTGAATCTACAATGTGCAAGCATTATGCTTACAACAATTGTTGGGGTATCGGTGGAGCTTGGAACTTGAAACGTTATAAAGACTTGGGTGAAGGTATCACTGACGTAAATCGAATTCTTACTACGAAGTACGTAGCTGATGGATTAGACACTCCAGAAGAAATGGTAAGGCGTTATGTGGGCCATCCAAACACAAACTGGGTACTGGCGGCTAATAAAATCTTAGCTGAAGTAAACCAGTTACCATTAGTGAACTAAGCTCATTAGATTAAAAACCTAATGATTGAAAAGCCCTCCTTAACCGGAGGGCTTTTAAAATCCTGAAAACAAAAGTATAATATCTAGGAAATATGGCGTCATGGCCGAGCGGTTAGGCAGAGGTCTGCAAAACCTTTTACACCGGTTCAACTCCGGTTGACGCCTCCAATAATTTAAAACTTCTAAGAGCGAGGGCAAGAATACAAAACTAACCCGCGCAGCGCGACGGCGCGAGCGAGTAGGCCGCAAATTCAGCAGAATTTGACGGCCGGTAGTTTTGTAGGCTTGCCCGAGCGTCCTGCCTGGGTGGCGGAACTGGCATACGCATGGGACTTAAAATCCCAGGCCCGCAAGGGATTGAGGGTTCGATTCCCTCCCCAGGCACCACAATTACCCGAGATACTTTCGAAATAATAAAACACTCTAAAGTGTTTTTTATTTTTTGCTCACAATCAATCCACATACTAAGGTTGACCGGACAGGTTGATTTTGCTAAAATTCTGACGAATTCGAAACGAACATTATTTCCACTAAATAATGGATATTATCAAAAAAGTCAGGCCGCTTGCGACACATTTAAGCCTGACTCTGAAACAAAAAATTGGAATTATTCTGGTCCTTGCTAGCTTAAGCAGTTTTTTGCTGCCGCATGAAACATTCGCGGCCGCCACAGGCGCCGAAACAAGCGCGCAGCTGATTTTTGTCGTTGGCAACCATACCGCTTATATTAGCGGGTTAAACTTTGAGCTGACCAAACTGTATGAGCATGACAAAATGCAGGCGGATTTGGCTCGGCAACTGGAATTAGTTGATAAAGTGCGCACCTATCTGCAAGAGCAAAACTCGCCTTTGGCAAATTATGCCGGCACTCTGGTACAGCTGAATAATTGGAAGAAAATTATAGCACTTTCCAATGCCGAAAGTTCATTTTGCCTCCATTATCCGGTAAACAAGGCCAATTGCTGGGGTATCGGCGGTGCTGATCTTTGGTACATGGGATCAAACTTGGGCGAGGGGATTGTGACCATGAATAATTTTCTCAATGCTTACCCTAATAATTCTTCGGTAAAATATTCACAGATGAGCTTCCAACAAATGAACGGCGTTTACAAACAGCCGCCGCGGGATCACTGGGTAGCCAACAACGTCCGCGTCTACGACGACTTGGTGCGAATAGAAAATAGCTTATAATCTACGAATTACGAATTTTTTACGAAAATACGAAACTAAAAAGACCCTTTGAGGGTCTTTTTAGTAACCGTTCCCGTTATGTTTTCGGTACTTCGGGTTCTTTATTTTCAACCGGTTTCGAAGTCAATGCTCTTAGTGATAACCCTAAGCGATGCTCTTGCGGCTCGATAGAAATAATTTTGAATTCTTTCTCATCGCCCACAGAAACGACATCTGCCGCGGTCTTAACTTCTTCGTTGGAGAGCTCCACAGAATGGACCAAGCCATAGATGTCAGGGTCGAGTTCCACGAAAGCGCCATACGGCATGACTTTCGTAACTTTGCCTTTGACGGTCTGCCCAACTTCGTATTTCTTCACGGATTCCAGCCAAGGGTCAGCCTGCAGCCGCTTGATCGACAGGGAAATACGATCCCGATCAATACTGATAACTTGCGCCTGAACTTTCTGGCCGACCTTGTATAAGTCTTTGGGATGTTCAATTCTCGACCAAGCTAATTCCGAAATATGAACTAAACCTTCGAGGCCTTCACCGAATTTGATGAAAATTCCGAAATCAACAATGCCAGAAACTTCGCCTTCGACAACGTCTCCAATTTTCAGTTTGCTGATTTTGGCTTTGAGGACTTCTTCGCCCACAGCTTTTTCTGAAACTATTAGCTTTTCGTCTTCGGCATCAGCGGTTATGATTTGAACATCGAACGCGGTTCCGACAAATCCTTTGAGAACTTCTAAAATCTTTGACTTATCGCCATCTTCAACGCGAGGATAGTGCTCGGTCGAAAGCTGGGACACCGGCAAGAAGCCTAATACGCCATTGAGCTCAACCATAAGTCCGCCTTTGTTGGCGTCCAAAATTTTGGTCTTGATGATCTCACGAGCGCGCATGCGATCTTGCAGAGTCTGCCAGACCCGTTCTTGCCCTGCTGCTCGGAAGGAGAGTTCAATATTGCCTTCCTTGTTTTCCGGTTCGATAACTGAAGCGAAAACCTTATCGCCGATTTTGAGAGAATCCAATCGGACGGTTTCGTCGAATAATTCTCGTCCGCGGACAACTCCGAGACCATATCCTTCGATGTCGACATAAACTTCGTTTTTGCCAACGGTCAGAATAGTGCCTTCGAGGACGTCGCCGGCTTTCGGAACCTTGATTTCTACCGCATCATTTGCCAACAACTCTTGCATGGTTGTTGGCTCTTTGATTGCTGTTGTTGCCATTATTATTTGAGATATTTAGCGGTTCGATACTACGACCGCCAAAACCTTCCTGCCCGACTAAGACTAGCCAAGTCGGGTCTTATAAGCTTCAAAAGTATACACTTTTATGGCTTGTAAATCAAGGGTGTTTTTGGTAAAATATATACACGATACGAATCTACGAATTCCGTGCGAATGCCGCGAATATGCGGATAATTCGCGCATTTGTAGGTTCTCATTTATTGATTATTCGAACTTTATGCAAATTACTTGGTTTGGGCTTTCGAGTTTCAAAATTGTCGGCAAAGATATCACTATAATCACAGACCCATTTGGCAAAAGCAGTGGCCTTTCTCCTCTACGGGGAGGGGCTGATCTCGTAATTTCTTCCAATCCTGAATCGGATCTGGCAAATAACTTTTCGTCCATCCAAGGCGCGCCGTTTATCATCAACGGTCCTGGGGAATATGATACCAAAGGCGTGTTTGTCATGGGTATGGAAGCTGAAAACAAAGAGCTTGGAAAAAATACTATTTACGCAATTGATTTGGAAGATGTTCGCATCGCTTTTATCGGGCAGATGAATCAAAAAACTTTAACTGATGAACAAAAAAGCATTTTTGAAGGAGCTGATATAGTTTTAGTCCCGGTTGGAGGCAAAACTGTCCTTAGCTCTGATGATGCGGCAAAAATAGCTACTGGCTTGGAACCGTTTATTATCATACCTCACTCGTATCAAATTTCGGGACTACAAACACCCCTGGAAAAATTAGATAAATTCCAAAAAGAAATGGGCGGCAAGTCGGAAGAGAGCGACAAGCTGAGTATTAAAAAGAAAGATTTGGTGGGAGAATCGACGCAGCTTATAATTTTGACTCCTCAAAGATAAATGGAAAATAAAATTATCAAAAATTTACAATCTAAACCGTACGCCGTAAGAATGCGGATTCTCTGGCTGACAACGATCGCTGCGGCAATCATCATTCTGGCAATCTGGAGCGTGGGTTTCAAAAAAGAATTTGCTCAAATAAACGGCAGCGCCGCGTCAAATCAAATCACTGTAACCACGCCGCAGGTCGCAGCTTTGCATTATTTAAAAGTTGATGGAAGCGAGGTTACCAACGGCAAATTACTTGTATACTTTTCCCTCGATAATGATTCCAA
>JADMIO010852345.1_pt1 | contig 47116 bp, 44 predicted proteins | sample 8958161 | NCBI WGS metagenome assembly JADMIO01 (sample SAMN16585339, study PRJNA669376) | soil metagenome | isolation source: Crop rotation soil | place: USA: Cullars Rotation, Alabama | collected 2011
ACATCCCTTGCGCTACGCGCGCTCCCTTTGCTAAGGGAGAAAATCGTTCGCTGCGCTCTCTTTTTAAGAAATCGTTTCATCTTGAAACCGCTCTAGTCTGCAGCTGAGGCAGGTGAGGCCTTGGCCAAAGAGCTTTAAGCTGTTAGAAGCTCTCTATGCATATTGATGATACTAACGAGCAAACAGTAACTATTAGCAAGCTAAGCCATGACGGCCGAGGATTGACCCACATAGACGGAAAAGCGACTTTTGTTTTTGGAGCCTTGCCGGGCGAGCAGGTGAGCATAGATTATGTGAATAAGCGCTCTAAGTTTGACGAGGCGAAAGTTCGCACTATTTTGAATCCCTCGCCCGAGCGCGCCACACCTGCATGTGAATTTTTTGGCACCTGCGGTGGATGCAACCTGCAACACATGGAGCAGGCTTCGCAAATAAGCTTTAAACAAAGTGTGCTGCTCGAGCAGCTCTTACACTTTGGCAAAGTGGTGCCCCAAAATATCATAAGCCCTTTGGTGGCTGAGCCCTATGGCTATAGGCTCAAGGCGCGTTATTCGGTTCGCTATGTGGCTAAAAAAGAACGAGTTTTAGTTGGTTTTCGCGAACTTCATCAGTCGCGCTTTTTGGCAGATATTAACTCATGTCAGGTTTGTCACCCTCAATTGGGCCTGCTCATTGAGCCGTTGCAAGAACTCATTGGTCAGCTCGAAAACAAAAGACACATTGCCCAAATCGAGGCTGGTGTTGGCGATAACGCTACGGCGCTGATCATTCGCCACCTGGAGCCCATGGCTCATGCGGATCGAGCTTTGATCATCGAGTTTGCTAAGAAATATAACTTATGGATGTTTTTACAGCCCGGGGGTTATAAATCTATACATAAAATTTATCCAGTCGATCACGATAACTTTCTTACTTATGCTATTGCTGACGATATAATATTATATTTTCATCCGGCTGATTTTACTCAAGTTAATTATTCTATTAATCGCCAAATGATTAAGCAGGCTTTGGGTTTTCTTGATCTTAAAAGCTCCGATGTTGTTTTGGATCTTTTTTGCGGCATTGGTAATTTTAGTCTGCCCATGGCACGCGCCTGCGCTCACGTGGTGGGTGTTGAGGGGGAAGCGGCGATGGTGGAGCGCGCATCGATGAATGCTTTGCGTAATGGGGTTACTAATGCTCAGTTTTATTGTGCAGATCTCAGCCAGCCTGAGGCTTTATCTTCAGTAGTAAATATTGCGAGTTTTAATAAAATTCTTATAGATCCTCCTCGAAGTGGAGCGCGGGTATTAGTAGAGAATTTAGATTTAGCCAATGTGGAAAAAATCGTCTATGTATCGTGTAGCCCTGCGTCGCTGGCGCGTGATGCAGGTATTTTAGCTACGCGCGGCTTTGCACTAGTGCATGTGGGGGTGATGGATATGTTTACTCATACTGAGCATGTTGAGGCGATGGCGGTTTTTGAGAGGGGTTAGGAGCTCCACAAAAAAACGACTAATTCATAATATGTTAGCCAAAAAAAACACCCAGGGAAAATAACCATAAAGTAGCCATTTAAACACGGGCAGAGGCACTTATGGGAAAAAATATAATAATTACTCTCTTATTGATCATGTTCATGCATGTATCAGCACAAAGCGTGGTGGTTTATAAAAAGAATTTTTCACCCGTCGCTGGGCATTTGATGCATGACGAAAACAAGAAAGCTCTTTATTGGACTGCGCTTCACGATGTGCCTGAATATTTACCCGAAAAACATAAAATTAAACGCAAAGCCATAAAACTGATAGATGACCGTCTATTACCAGGAAAAACACCACTCAAAGTTGCTCGTCATTTTATGAATGATAAAAAAAGTGTGCAAATAGTCGAGAGTTTAAAAAATATATTTGAGATTCTCGAAGAAAATAAACCCCATACTTATGTTATCAGCCATGATCGCTTAATTTTTACTGAATCAACGAGCAATCCAAGTTTAGAATTATTTAAAGACAAATTTAGTAAGCACTTTTTAATCTCAGGCTTAGCCAAGAGCGTTAATTATTCAGGAGAATTACATATATATAAAAATCCTGCCAATCGCGAAGTCTTTGCCGTGTTTGATAATAGCTCAGGCACTTATCAGCCACCCACTGAGCTTTTACCCCAAGTACAACAACTTCTTGATCTGAACTTAAACAGAAATTCTGGACAGGAAAAATTATATATTATAACCAAATCATATAAACAAAAAATAGATATATCTAAGCTCTTTAGCCATGATCCGCAGCCTTTTGTTTAGGCGGATAAAACTCGCTAATAATTAAGCCGATAGCGCCGGCCATGATGGCAACGTCGGCTATATTAAAGATGCCAGTTCTTAAAGAACCAAGGCCGACGTTCAAAAAATCAGTGACGGAGCCCTGCAAGAGCCTATCGATGAGATTGCTAATGCCGCCGCCGACAATTAGGCTTATTAAAAACGCTTGTAACGGCACTAATTTGCGGGAAAAAGCTACAAAGAAAGCAGCTGCTACGAGAAAAATAAAGGGCAGCATCAAAAAGAGCCAAAATTTAACGGCTTGCGGAAAATCTGAGCCAAAGCCTAAAAAAGCGCCTTGATTTTGTATATACTGCAAGCGAAAAGTATCAAAAAGAAAAGAATGAGCAGGCTCATCAGCAAGGGTCTTTTCAGCAATACGTTTGGTCACTTGGTCGCAAGCGATACAGGAAGATAATATAAATCCTGTACTTATTAGTCTTTGATAGGTATTTTTAAACAAGGAGCCTCCTTACCAACATCTATTAAAGCTTATAGCACCACTAGGCCCTGGCGTCATCCCCTCAAAAATCGACTCAAAGCCGGGTTGCAGGCTTTAAATATAACAGATAGTAAGTGGGCTAGGATTTGCCAGTGCTGCTTATATAAAATAATAATAACCGGGCACAACGAATCAAATCTAGAAAAACATACACATATCTCGCCTAGGCCCAAAGCGCCGGGTGACAAAGGTTAATTAATGAATACGAGCAGCACTTTCGCACAAATGCCTCTATCCGAAGGCATGATGAGAACTATTGAAGAGATTGGCTATACCGAGGCTACGCCCATCCAACTAAAGTCTATTCCCGAGCTTTTACAAGGCAAAGACGTACTGGGGCAAGCTCAAACAGGCACCGGTAAAACGGCGGCCTTTGCTATTCCTATTATCGAGCTGATTAAAGAAGAAAGCCGCGATATTCAGGCCTTGGTGGTATGCCCCACGCGTGAGCTTTGTTTGCAGGTATGCGAAGAAATTAAGCGCTTATCGCGCCACACCAAGGGCATTAGCACGACGGCGCTTTACGGTGGCCAAGCTATTGATCAGCAGTTGCGATCGCTCAAATCCCATAAGCCACAAATAATAGTCGCTACTCCTGGACGTCTGTTTGATCACTTGCGTCGAAAGACTATTAGTCTTTCGACAGTCAAGATGATAGTTCTCGATGAAGCTGACGAAATGCTTGATATGGGCTTTAGAAGCGAAATCGAAGAAATTTTTGACTTGTTGCCTGAAGACAACCAGCGCCTCTTTTTCTCCGCTACAATGCCTAAGCCTATTATGGACTTGGTTCATAGCTATTTGCGTGAGCCGGTAATTATCAAGACTGAGTCTAAGAATCTTACAGCTACCAAAATCTCGCAAAGCTTTTTTCGTGTGCGTGGCAAAGAAAAGACTGAGCTTTTATGTCGCGTACTTGATTATCGCGATCCAAAGCTAGCGGTAGTTTTTTGCAACGCCAAAAGCACTGCTGACGAAATTGTTGACGAGATTAAGTTTCGTGGCTTTGAAGCCGGTGTTTTACACGGAGACTTGAGCCAAAATCAGCGCGATCGCGTCATGGCCAAGTTTAAATGCGGCGACGTGCGGGTGCTCGTAGCCACTGATATAGCCGCCCGCGGTATAGACGTAGACGATGTTGAGCTCGTGCTTAACTACCATTTGCCTCATGATCCTGAAGACTATGTTCACCGCATTGGTCGTACGGGGCGGGCTGGCAGACACGGTCGTGCTGTGTCGTTGGTTGAAGCTCGTGATAATTCTCGTTTGCGAAGAATTTCTCAGTTTGCCCGAGTTGATATTCTTGAGGAAGAACCACCTACTATTAACGACGTAAAAGCTGCCAAGCTCATGAACTTGTTTGGCAAAGTTAAAACTGCTTTGTCTTCTGAAATAATCGCTGAATATAGATCAGTATTGGCTAAGCAAGATTTAACCCCTGAAGACGTTGCTGCTGGTTTGATCAAGCTTGCTTTAGAAAAATTTGACGAAAACGCACGCAACGACTTAGTGGCTGAAGAACTACGCGGCAAAAAATACTCAGGTAATGGTCACTCTTTTGAAAGAAGAAGAGATAAAGATAAAGACCGAGGCTATGATAGAGCGAAACCTCGACGTTTTGACGAACCCAGACGCGAAAGAAATGGCCGTGACGATAGAATGAGCTTTAGTAGAGGCCCAAGGCGCGATAGCCGAGGCCCCGCTCGCGATGGCCAAAGAGCAAGCTTTAGCCGAGCTGGCAATGATGGCGAAAGAGTAAGGGATAGGGGCGAGAGAGGTGATAAAGACGCGCGCCGTGCTCCTTCTCCTACCGCCGCCCGCTACCCGCGTGTAGAAGCAAGTGCAAGAGACGTTCGTAAGCCAAGAGACAGCGAAAGAAAATTTGATAAAAAATCTTCTTTCGGCGCTGGAGGCGGTCCTAGACCCAAAGCCAAAGCGGGAGCGCGAAAAAGAGACAGATAATATAAAAGTCTCTTTCGTACTTGAGAGCTGATATGTATCAGCTCTTTTTATTTATCAAGATATATTTGACATCTATTTGAAATTGCTTTTGCTGACAGTATGTTATTGTGTAGCTAAAAAACTATTTTAAATGGAGAAAAAAATGGCGGGCAAGCCCATAGTAATCACCGTTGCCAATCAAAAAGGCGGCGTTGGTAAAACCACGACAGTAGCTAATATTGCAGCGTCTTTGGCTGATAGCGGCAAGAAAGTACTGGTGATAGATTGTGATTACCAGGCAAACGTCACAAGTCTCTTATGTGGTGATGAGCAGTTAAAGAAAAAAGAAAAATCTTTCACCCATGCGATAAAACATGATTTAAGCCTCGAACACGTAAGCGTTTCAACCCGCTTTAAAAACCTAGACCTCGTGCCCGCCAACCGCGAGCTCGATGATTTGCGCGAGCAGCTCGTAGGTCAGCCCAATCAATTTAGGTTGGTTGATCTAATGCTTGATTGTGCGTCTGCCAAAAAATACGACTATGTGTTGATCGACACGCACCCCTCTTTGGATTGCTTTTTTCAATCTGCCGTAGCTGCCAGCGAGCATTATATTATCCCCCTTTTTCCCGAAGCTGACTCAAGCCGGGGCTTAGCCCATCAGTTGCAAGCGATCGAAAAAGTTAAGCGCTATTTAAATCCCCGTCTTAATTTTCTGGGCTGCGCCATTGTTAAATTTGATCGCCATAACGCAACGCACCAAAAATTTGAAAAACTAATCAGACAATTTGGCAAAGAAAATAAAATCGGCGTCTTTAAAACCCATATCCCCAATTCCCAATCTATCGCAGCCGCAGCAGCGCATGGCTTACCCCTTTTTCACTATAAGAAAGATTCCCCCGCAACCCTTGCTTACGGCAACATGGCGCAGGAAATCTTACGCCTTACTAAAACACCTGCAAAAAAGCCTAAAACAACCCGCACTCAAAGCGATTTGGAAGTAGCAGCCGATTTATAACTACGTAGACACGTCTACCCTTATGGAGAAAACAATGAGCAATTTGACGAGCGCTGTGCATAAGACCATGAATTTTGTATTTGCTGATATAGAAGAATCAACCAATGAAAAAACCAAAAGAATAGCCTCTTTAAAAGCCAACGTAGGCAAAATCGTCACCATTCCTATCGAGGAAATCGAAACCAGTGAAAATATTAGAAAATCTATTGATATAAAATCAGATAGTTTTTTGCGCTTGGTTGAATCGATTAAGAAATATGGTGTATTAGAAAATATTGTTGCTGAATTAAGAATAAATAAAAAAGAAAGCGATTATAAATTAGTTTGCATAGCTGGACATCGTCGTATTTTAGCAGCCAAAACAGCACAAAATATCACCAAAGTTCCCTGCTTGTTACAGGCCTATGAGCTTAAAGGTGATAGCGTTGGAGCTGCTTTAGCTGAGAATTTAAATCGTGAAGATTTGCATTGTTTAGATGTCGCCGATGGCTACGAAGAGCTGATAAAATCTGGTTGGAGCGAAAACGATTTGGTGCAGCATTTTTGTCGTGATATTAGAACGATTAGACACTATATAAAAATGTCTAGTTGGAGCGACGAGATAAAAAATCTATTTCGTCAGCATCCCGAAGTTTTTTCTACACGGGTTATCATGCGCCAATTTGCCTATAGAAAATTTACGAATCCCAGCGAACTTAAAGAGGCGATTAAAAGCTTTCTTGCACCGCAGGCTAAAACTAAGCCCAAAACTACTAAAATTAAAGCGGCTTCGGCGAGCCAAGACAAGAAAGCGCGTCGTACGGAGCTTACAAGTTATTTGGCTAAGCAAAAGAAGCTGAGTAATTTGATAAAAGATGAAATTAAAAAGGCTTTTATTGCGCTTGAATTAATATAATTAATTATGTTTAACCGCATTTAGAAACTATGTTTTAGTCGTTGTTTAGATTCCTAGGGTTCGGCCGCGCTTTTAGCGCTCGGTCACCCCAGGAATCTTTTGGTGGTTAAATATGATACTAAAAATATTATAAATTTGACAATTAAATATATAATTATTTAAACTAAGCACACTGGGTAATTCTTGTCATATAAAAGAGGTTTGCCATGAGGTGTTTTATTTTGCTTGGTTTTATCTTTATTAGCCAAGTATGCATTGCTTTTGCGCCTATAGAAGAACAATTACCGCCAAATCATGAACCAACCGGTGATGGCAGTGATGTTAATAATATTTGTCCTTGTGAATATAATTTAGGGACAGCTGCTTTCGCGACTGATGACCCACTCAATTGGTATTTTGTTAATCCACCTCCATACCCTGCGACGACACCTTTTTCCTTAAACCGCAATGTTGGTTTTACCCAAGGCAATATTTCATTGACGACAGATGGACTAGAAGTTAATAAGCCCAGAAATTACTGGATTAGTTTTTCAGCCGTTGTATTGAACCCTGATGTGATGAATACACCGGGAATTGGTGTGTCTATTGTCAGAGATGGTGTTTACATTCCTCTTGATCCAACGCTACCTCCAGGCGGAGTTGCAGTTTTGCCACCCAACAGTCCTGTCACCATTACAGGGAGTGGGGTTTTGCCCAATGTTGCTACTGGAACAGATTTATCGCTTGTGGCATTCAGTACTGCTGGTGTAATGGCTGATGTAGCCGTAATCTCGTGGTCTATTAGCATAACCAGAATTGGTGATTCTTAACGGTGATTTTTTAGTTTCGCTGCCAAATAGACCCTCTTCCAGCTATAACGAGTAGAGTAAAGAAATAGTTGGAAGAGTGCTATGCGAATAAATGCTTTTAAGCCGCATGTAGTAGAAGAAACCCCAGACAAGCCAGAACAAGATACGCACAATCAAAAAGCTTCAACCAAAGAGCTCGGTGATAAATATGAGCAGACTTCGCGTACGCATAAGTTTCTTAATCGGGCTATAGTTCGGCATATAAAACAATTCAATGAAAGAAATACTCCTGCGCCAAGAAGGGCTCCGCGTAGCGGCCCATTGCTTATGCGCAATGAAGAGAAGTTTTTACGAAATCCGACTGTGCGTGCCTACTATCGTATTGCCAAAGAGTTTGAAGCAGTAATGCTTGATTCTAATCATCCTAATTTTAAAGACATGGAAAAGTTTCTGATTACGCCGGGTAACGACCGGAAAAGCCTTAATAGTGGTCTTATTGATAGTCGGCTTATGTTGCAAGAACAAGCGCTTGAAGCGTGGCATGAAAGGCATAATAAACGCTTTGATAAACAGGTGCATAATACACAAGAGCAGATTATTAAAAGAAATGAAAAAATAAAAAATCATGGGAGAGGTTTTGGTGGACGCATGACAAAAGTAGTGGGCGAAACTAAGGCTGCGTCTTTTTATGCTAAAAACCATCTCACTGTTCGTGGCCAAATGTTTGCTTTAAACAACGAGTTATTTGGTAAAAGCTTATATGAAATGTTACCTCGCTACGGCTCTCGCAAAGGCCAACACATGGCGGTGCGTATAACGCAATTTGGTATCAATGCGATTATTATGGCAGCCGGCTATTCGTTAGTTCCAGTGACTTTTGGTATTTCGTCTATAGTGAGTGGCCATGCGCAGACTATTATTACACTCAGCGGTGAGGTCATAGCGTTAAAGCTTGATGGTGCGAAGAGTAAAAAAATAGTTTCTCATGCCGCTTTGCGCGGTGTGCAATTAGAGCTGCTCAGAGTACCAATCGCAGGTACTATTCCTAATTATATAGAAAATGGCCTCATGGGCACAGCTGCTGCTGGCATTGTTTCTACCACACTGGCTGATTGGATTATGCAAAGTATGAGCGATCGCTATACATCGACAATTACTACTGACGATTTAGGCGACCCAAGCGTGTTGCGTGAGATAGATGATCGTATTGATTATTTATCACGCTTTTTGCTGCCCACAGGACAACGCATGTTGCTTAAAGAAACACGGCCAGAGCATCAAGCGCAGTTAAGAAAAATTCTCAAACGCCATTTTAGAACACTTGAAGTCTTGGAGCATAAAAGAAGCAAGACTCTTGATTTTTATCGCTTGGCGCTCTTGGCTGAAAAAGTTCCCTTGTCGCATCGAGAACTTATTAGACAAGCTTGTATGAAAGAAGACGACAAAAAATATACTAACACGCACCGAACAGTGCGACGCTGTTTAACGACGATGATGGCCGCGTCGGCGTGATTTACGACGAGGTTTTTCTTCTTCTTCCTCAAGCTCTTCTATGAGCTGAAAGTCTATATGTCCTCGCTCAGTGTTGACATTTACCAGCTTAACTTTAACTAAATCACCTACTTTAAAGCTTTTATTTGACCCGCTGACGATCAGGCACATTTTGTCCGCCATGAAATTAACGCGGGTCTTTGAAATAGTAGCAATGTGCACCAAGCCTTCCACATGATATTCAAGTATGCGCACAAAAAAACCAAACTCAGTACAGGCAACTATTTGTCCCTCAAAACTATCGCCTACGCGGGTGGCCATGAAGGCGGTGGCAAAGAGACGATCGATTTTACGCTCTAGATCAGTGGCACGAATTTCTCTTTCGCTAATAGCTTGGGCAATAGTTGCCATAGCTTTTTCAGGGATTTTTAGGCGAGAACGCTTTTCAAACAAAACATAACGTAGTTGCCTATGAACAATGAGATCGGCATAGCGTCTAATGGGTGAAGTAAAATGTAAATAAGCATCGGAAGCCAGACCAAAATGCTTGAGGTTTTGCTCGCTATAACGCGCTTGCATCATCGCTCGCAACATGAGTTGATTAAGCGTTTCTTTATATTGGCTTTTCCTATACTGCGTCATAACCTGCTGCAAAGCTTTAGGATCAATCTCAGCTATTAATTTTTTAGTAGGACCCTTAAGGGCGCCAAAAGCTTTAGCAGTAGTAAAAAAATGAGCGAGTTTTTCTTCGTTAGGTGGCTCATGAACGCGGTAAAGACAGGGAATATTTTTTTTCGCAAAATAAGTTGCCACGATTTCGTTGGTAGCAACCATCAGATCTTCAATAATACGGTGCGAATCAAGGCGAGCCTGCGGGTGAATGGCGAGTGGCTCTCCTTGATCATCAAGAGCTACCACGCTTTCAACCACATCAAAATCAATAGCCCCCCGACGTGTGCGGGCGGCACGTAAAATGTGAGCTGCTCTTTGTAAAGTAAGCAAACTTGGCTCAAGAGCCTTGGGAATAGCTTTATTGGGACCTCGGTCATAAAATTCTTGGACTTGATTATAAGTAAGACGAGCCTTGCTATTGATCACTGCTTCTTTGATAAGCGGTCGCGAAATGCGGCCTTTAGGCCCAAGCTCAAAAGATACAACCATTGCTAAACGAGGAACATGGGGTTTGAGCGAACAAAGACCGTTGCTCAACTGCTCTGGCAGCATGGGGATACATTGGCCTGGGTAATAAATACTGGTGCCGCGCTCAAAAGCTTCTTCATCTAAAGCTGAGCCAGTTTTTACATAATAACTAACGTCAGCAATAGCCACCATTACTTCGATATTTTTACCTACTTCTTGAGCAAATACAGCATCATCAAAATCTTTAGCTGTTTCGCCATCTATAGTACAAAAAGCGGTTGTTGTTAGATCGGTGCGCTTTTTTAAGTCAGCGCTGGCGACCTGATCGCCAAACATATTGGCTTCGCTATAGACGATTTTTTTAAACTCAGTTTCGACATCGGCTTCGTCGAGCAAACGCTCAATACGCCGCTTCAGGCTCAGTTCTGGTGCCATCAGGCGCAGGATTACCACGCTTTCGGGCAATGTGCCTTTTTTGGGCTTAAGCAGTGCTTTAACTTTAGTGCCAGGCTTAATGGGAGTGGTGACGTTACTTTTGATATCACTAATAGCATAGTGCTTGCGACCAACGCTCACGTGAGCTTTTTGTTCGTCCTGCTCAAAAGTGCCAAAAATTATTTTTTCTGCCGCGCGTGATGGGGCGGTGGGGGGATTTTTTTTCATGCTTTACTTTTAATTTATCCAATTAACAAAATTTTTTCTCACGCCTTTTTCAAGGCTTAGATCACGATAGCATTAATATACAAAATCAACAATGTTAAACTTGCCAGCTTTGTGAGCCCATTAGCAAACTGTGTAAGTCCCCAGATTGACTACTGCTTCTAATAGCCCGATCTTGTTCAAGCTTTAGGGCTTCATAGGTGGGGCGGGGCAGGGCAGAAAATATGCCTATGGGGGTAGGAAAGTGAGGGTGCTTGAGCTGGGCCAATAGTTGGGGAGCAAGGCCGGCTTGCTCAGGCTTATGCACCAGTATGGGGGCACTGGGCTCATGAGCGTCAACTACGATGGGACCTAAGCTGTGGGGATCCAAAGCAATGCCTTGGTTACCCCCACTAAAAAGCAAAGGCTCGTTTTGTTTGAGCATTAAAATATTTTGCTCGCGTGTGTCTTTTTCGCGCAAGTGATCAAAAGCGCTTTCGTTATAAACTACACAGCTTTGTAATATTTCGATAAAAGAACATCCCTCATGGGCTACCGCTGCTTTGAGAGTCTGGCTAAGATGTTGCGCATCAGTGTCAATACTGCGTGCGACAAAGCTGGCACCAGCTGAAAGAGCAAAAGCGATAGGATTTACCGGCTCTTCCAAAGAACCAAAAGGAGTCGATTTGCCCTTGTGGCCCTGGGTAGAAGTGGGCGAATATTGGCCTTTGGTGAGCCCATAGACCTGGTTATTAAAAAGCAAAACAGTAATATCAAGATTGCGGCGAAATAGGTGTAAAAGATGGGTTGCGCCAATAGACAAAGCATCACCATCCCCAGTGACCAAAAAGACTTTTAGTTTTGCATTAGCAAGCTTAATGCCTGTAGCAATGGCAGGGGCACGGCCATGAATAGTATGTAAGCCATAGGTATTCATGTAGTAAGGGAAACGCGCGGCACAGCCAATGCCGGACACAAAAACTGTATTATCGCGATCGAAATTAAGATCCGCTAAAGTTTTTTGCACGGCTGCCAAAATCGCATAGTCGCCACAGCCAGGACACCAGCGTACTTCGTTGTCGCTTTGAAAATCTTTTTTGCTTAATAAGATAGTCATGAAAAATCCTTGAGTATTTTTTCTATATGCTGGGTTATTTCTTCAACCAAAAAAGCTTTGCCCATAATTTTATTAAACGCTAAAATGTCGACTAAGAACTGTGCACGTAAAAGTTTTTGTAGTTGGCCTTGATTATGTTCTATGGCGATAACTAATTTAAAATTTTGCATAATTTTACTAATCTCATCATGCAAAGGATTTAATAGGCTTATATGCAGATGAGAAACGCGATAATTTTTATCTTGTAAATCTGTACAAGCTTGCCTAAGAGGACCGTAGGTACCACCAAAGCCGACCAACAAAATATCGCCGCTCTTTTCACCAAAAACTTCTGGCGCGGGTACGAAAGTTTGGATGTTGGTAATTTTAAGTTGTCTAAGCTGAGACATGCGTTGATGATTGTGCGCGTCATAACTTACTTTGCCAGTGAGACTATCTTTCTCTAGGCCTCCAAGTTGGTGGCACAGGCCTAAAGTTCCGGGCAACACCCAAGCACGGCTCTTATATTTTTCATCGCGCTCATAAGGCTTAAATGGCATGCTTAAAGGCTCATGATGGGCAACAATAGCTTCTATAGTATCGGGATCAACGATTCTCCAAGGCGCTGCACTACTGGCAATTGATGCATCACTTAAAATAATTACTGGCGTCATACAATTAATAGCAATGCGTGCAGCTGCAATAGCCGTGTTAAAGCAATCTTCAGGACTAAACGCCGCAAGCACGGGCACCGGCGAGTCACCATGGCGTCCATAAATAGCCTGCATGAGGTCGGCTTGTTCGGTTTTAGTGGGCATGCCGGTGGAAGGACCTGCGCGTTGTACATCAATGACGATGAGGGGAAGCTCGATCATAGTCGCATAGCCAAGTGCTTCTGCTTTAAGACAAAAGCCCGGACCAGAAGTAGCAGTTACTCCAAGTTTTCCGCTATACGAAGCACCAATGGCTACGCCAATCGCGGCAATCTCGTCTTCTGCTTGAAAAGTATGGACGCCAAAGTGTCTTAGGTGAGCTAGCTCATGCAAAATATCTGAGGCGGGTGTAATCGGATAGCTCGCATAAAAAAGCTCTTTGCCGGCCTTTTTGCTGGCAGTAACCAGCCCCAAGGCGAGCGCTTTATTGCCCGTAATGGCCCGATAGACTCCTGGCATAAGCGGAGCTTTCAGTACTTTTTGGCGTGGTACGATTTCAGTGTTTTCGCCATAAGCATAGCCTGAGCGCAGAGCTTCGGTGTTGGCGTTTTGTAAAGCAACATCGCGTTTAAATTTTTCTTTGATAAAATTAATTTCTGGTTCTAAATCTCGCGCATAAAGCCAATATAACAAGCCTAAGCAAAAGAAATTTTTGCATTTTTGAATATCGCGCGTGCTTAAGCCCGTATCTTTGAGCGCTTGGCGCAAGATGGTATTCATGTCTATGGCTATAACGCGAAAATCATCAAGACTATTATCACTAAGAGGATTAGCCCTAAGTCCGGCTTTGCTGAGCGCCAAATCGCTAAAACTGCCGGAGTTAACGATAATGAGCCCAGCCTTTTTGACATCAGCAAGATTAGCTTTGAGCGCAGCTGGATTAAGCGCGATTAAAACATCGAGACGATCCCCCGCCGTATGCACCTCCACGCTACCAAACTGAATCTGAAAACCCGACACTCCCGCAAGCGTGCCCGCAGGAGCTCTGATTTCAGCCGGAAAATCAGGAATGGTTTTCAGGTCATTATGAGTAGTCGCACATGACTTAACCCATTCGCTGCCTAAAAGCTGCATGCCGTCGCCAGAATCGCCCGCAAAGCGAACAATAGCTCTTTCTGCGCTAGATATAGTAGTCGAAAATTCGTTCATCGAGCACCTAAAATAATTTAATAATCAGCAGTCTGCCTAATTGAGCGCCCTCGCACAAGGGTTAGCTTTGATGGCTAAGCAGCTAAATTAGTTTTTATTATCTTTATCTTTTATTTCAGGTATATATATTGTATCGGAATCAAGGTTTAAAATTTCTCTATCGTTAGAATCAAGCTTGTCAGCATATTGAAAACTTTTATATGCTCCAACGCAGCTAGCAGCAGTCATAAACACGGCAACTCCCAATGGGCTTATTCGTATAGTAGAAGCAGACGAAGGTATTTTTGTTTTTGAATCAAATGCAAGACTTGGCAAAGCTATGAGCGACAGCATAAGAACCAGTGATTTCATAATCCCCCCTGGGCAGGCGAGTGTTGGTGTGGCCCTTAACAGGTCGCTCACGATCTCTATTTCATGAATTTAATATAAGATAATAATTATATAACTTAGGAGTAATTATGAGCTTTTTTCAGGAGTTTAAAAATTTCGCCATGCGTGGCAACGTCGTTGATTTTGCCGTCGGTATTGTCATAGGTGCAGCCTTTGGCAAAATTATTAATTCGTTAGTAAACGACATACTAATGCCGCCGCTTGGCTTATTGATCAATGGCGTAGACTTTAACCAGCTTTCATGGGTAATACAGCCAGCAACAAATTCTCACCCTGAAGTAGTAATTAAATATGGATTATTTATAGGCGCTATACTTGATTTTATACTCATTGCTTTGGCTATTTTTATATTAATAAAATTTATTAATAGAGTAAGGCGAGAAGCACCAGCAACCAAAGCTTGCCCCCAATGCCTGCTGCTGGTGCCTATTGGTGCTAAACGCTGTGGTCACTGTGCAGAGCTTATAGGGCTATAAGAGGCTGTTTTTAAGTAGCTTCTACGAGCATGTAACGCCTTGGCAAATATCTTTTTCCCAGGTTTTTTTATCACAAGCGAGTTTATTGCTTAGCAAGTAGTTTTTGACCATGCTCCATTCGCAGCTGGAGCTGTTTTCGCAGCCTGGGATAGCAAAAGGGATGTTTTTCTCGTTATGAAGCATGCGTATTTTATACTTATTATCGGCGCATTGATATAAGATCCACTGTACATTAGCAGCCATAGGGGCTACTGCGGCGGTTCTAAACTTTCTTTGTTCAGGCTTGGTGAGCATGGTTTCAATCGAGTCCTCATGATAAAGCCCTATTTGTACTAAAAACGGCATAATTGTTTCAGCATGAGCAAAGCGTAAATCTGCAATAGGCGCATGGGCGGGATCGTTAATAGCCCGGTCGGTGGCAGCTATAAAATCAGCCACCAAGGGGCAAGCGATACGATGCGCAATGTGGCCCGATTTGCCGGCGAAGCCTTTAGAAAAATAAGTCGCAGCATCTTCTTCCCAGCTAAAATATTCCAAAAGAGAATCTGTGGTGAAGAAAGAGCAAAATCCGGTTTTTATTTTTGTTTGATCAACGTCCGCTTCTAGTTGACATAAAGAATATATGTTATGAGCAAGCTGTTTTTGTTTTTTAGTGCCTAATTCATTAATAAATTCATCCGAAAATATACGGCTTAAAAATTCTAGAATCTGTCGTTGCGCGGCTGCTCCCCAAACAGCATCTTTAACCTGCGGTGCCCACGAATGCTCAGAGACGTAGCGTTCATAAGCGTTACAGTTGTCAAAAAAACGCAAAAGAGGATCGCATTCATGACTTTGCGTTGAACTTATTTGAGTGCGCTGAAGGAGACTCGGCTCAAATTCACTTAAGCGGCCCAAAAAAGCATCAAGGCTGTCTTTGGTGCGTTGGATATGGGTATTGCGCAGGGTAATTATTTTATGGTGAGGAGTTTGAGAAAAAAGCTCAGGGAAATTTTTATACATTCGCTCGGCAATTCCTCGATGCTCTTGCCGACCTTGCTCGGTGAGCTTGCCTAAGTTGTGGCTATTAGCAAGACGAGCTTTATCTAAGAAAGTAACTAATTCTGCGCCCAGAGGCTCTTTCAGAGCGTTTTCTCGCTGCGCTCGCGCAACCATCGGTGCCAAATTGTCGATATCATGATTGTTAACCGCATAACGCGAGCCGTGGCGTCCAAGATGATTGATATGAATAGCCCGACACTCGCCCATGTCACTTGCAGGCGTATGCGAAGGAGCCTCGTAGGGGCTTTTAGTGGCTAAATAAGAGAGAGGGTTGAAGTTTTTAAAACAGCCAAAAACCTGTGCGAAGTACATAAGAATAAAAAGTTTTGCGATGATAATTTTTTTCATCAGACCCTCGAATGTTTAGCAACTAGGTCGTTATAGTCAAAAGCTTGGATTTATGGCTCGAAGAGTGTTGATTAGCCTATTTTTTTTGGCTCTAGGGGGCTCTAGGGTTCGGTCGCACTTTTAGCGCTCGGTCACACTCGGAAAGAGGTTAGCCAGCGTCGATCAACCTCTTTATCCGCTCATAATCCAAATGTACGTATATACTTTTTTCCTGCTCAACCACCACCAGCCCTGCAGCAGCTTTTTTAGGTTTTTTAATATATTTAATACGTGTATAGATAACCTCAGCGTTGGTATCATGCCTATGTTTGCTAAAATAGGCAGCCAACATGGCGGCTTCGGTGAGGGTACTTGATTTAAGTGCATCATCCGAGCTTTTTACTACCACGTGGCTGCCGCTCCCTTCCCGAACATGAAACCACCATTCGTTGCCTCGCGCATGATGTAGGCTTAGGCGATCGTTATCGCGAGCGGATTTTCCTACCCAGAGAGGAATACCATCGCTGGATGTAAAAATTTTGTAGGGCAGCCGTGCTTCTGGATGAGCTTTGCCTATGCGTGTGAGGGGCATTTTTACAAGGGGTGACTCTTCGAGTTGAGCCAGGCGCTTAGAGATATAATCTATGCCTCGTTCGGCTTTTTTAATCTTTTTAAATAATAGTTCTAAAAATACTTGTGGGCTTAGGGCCGGATCTAAAATAATTAATTTTTGTTGACTTGGTATGTGTGAATAATCGGTGAGAAGTATTTCTTTGTCGCCCTTTTTTATATTATGTAAATTAACCCGTAAAAGTTCGGCGTCGTTTTTGCGAGCGATTATATGTTCAAATTTTTCTAAGTCAGCCTGAAGATTTTTTCTTAAGCGAGCGAGCTTTTTTTGGGCACTCGATTGAAGGTTTTGTAGCTGCTCTTGTGCTGCTTTATGAGTATATTTTTCTTTGATGCAAGCATAGCGCTCAGCTTGGGTGTAGTTAGCTTGGAGATTGCTTGGTTGAGCGACACTGCTTTCAGGCCCCAGCTGCGGCTTGCGGTCTTGGTGAGAAAATACGCTTACGTTATCGCCCAAGAAGGCTATACTGGGTTGTATACTGTAATCAAAGATAATTTTATTATTAGTATTATTAGACGAAAAAATTAGCGCGTGGTTATTATTAGTAATTATATTAAATCGCCCGATTTTTCCCGTAATATATTTGCGTAATACTAAGACTAAAGGGCTGGTAGTTTTTATACCTAAGGGTTTGCCTTGCTGCACATGAAGACTGGGGGTGTCTTGGCTAAAATCAGCGATCAGATAGAGGCGTTTGTGTGCTTGGTGATACAGCTCAAGAATAAGTGTTGATTTTAAAGCCCATACCTGTTGTATGCGCACTGGTCCGAGGCTGGCTATTTCTAGAAGAAGTTCTTGCATCAAGAGAACATCTTAGGCTTTTTGCTCAATGTCCAGCGGTTGTCCCACTGTCTCAGTAAAAAAAGTGCAATAAAAGAACATAGGATAGCCAATTCAGTGATATATAAAATATTAGCGCCAAAAGGGGTTATGAGCTCGGGTACTAAAACTGCGGTGGAAATAATTTGTATGACCAGACCTAAGCCGTAGCTCAAGTTTTTATAAAGGCCAAGCATAATAAGTAGGCCCACCACTAGCTCTAAAGCGCCAAGGATCATGATTGCAGAAAGGGGCAGGGTGATAAAATAAAAACGTGGGTAAAAAGTGCTGAGGCTTTCAGGACTAATAATTTTATTCAGGGCACATAATATAAGAAAGAGTCCCAGGCCAAAGCGAAGCAAAAAGATAGCTAACGAAAGATTGCCGCTTCTGACCATGGATGCCTCCAAAAAATTAAAGCTTTGCTGTGGAGTTTACAGCGATTTGTAACCAAATATCAACTTATTGTGTTAATAACTATGAGCTTTTATTGTAATATATAATTTAGCTATTAAACCAGGAGTGATTATGACAAGCGAGTTGCTGTACAGTCACGATAGTGTATTAATCGTAGTGATTTTGTTTTTGGCAATTATGTTGGCTAATGAAATAGGATTTCGTGTTGGGAGATATTATCAAAAAAATACTCATCCTGAAATCAAAAATCAGACAATAGCAATACAAGCGGGAACTTTAGGATTGCTTGCTCTTTTGTTAGGATTTACGTTTAATATGTCGCTTGAGCGTTATGAGCAAAGAACCATGAATCAAGTCGAAGAAGCCAGTAGTATAGAAACAGCTCTTTTGCGGGCTGAACTCTTGCCTGAACCCTATAACAAAGAATCTAAAGCATTGCTTAAAAAATATCTCGATATGCGTATAGATTTTGGCGCTATTGGTTCTTTAGATAAATTCTCTCAAGAGACTTATGATTCTAATATAGATATAATACAGAAATCTATATGGGATATAGCAGTTAAAGTTACTTCGATCGATTCACGCCAAGTTACTATAGGAATGTATATTTTAGCTCTCAACACTATGATAGATGCTGAAAATAAGCGAGCGGCAGTTTTTATATTGCATGTGCCTGAGCCTATTTTATGGACTCTTTTTATAATATTTTTATCAACCGGCGCTCTCATGGGTTATTCAAGCGGGCTCAGCTATAAACGAGCTTTTATACCCACACTTATCATGACGCTTCTCATAGTCTTGGTGGTGCTCATCGTGATCGATTTAGACAGACCCAAGCGCGGTATTATAAAAGTGAGCCAGGAATCCTTGATGAGGCTTAAGAACAAGTAGCGATGTGTTCCAAGATTAAACGAGTGTTATACACGTCTTCGTCGGTGGTGAACCATGAAGCAATAAAGCGTAGCTCGTTTTTTTCTACATCCCATACGAGGCAGGTAATTTTTTCTTGAATAAGCGGAATCCACGCGGGTGGGCAGGTAAAAAAAATCTGGTTGCTTTGCACAGGGTAATTAAGTTTAAGCGCGGGAATATTTTGTATAATAGCTGCGATTTGTTGAGCTTTATTATGAGCGTTGGAGGCCAGCTCGTGCCATAATTTATGTTTGAAATAAGGGATGAACTGCGCTGAGCTATAACGCATTTTAGAAAGCAACTGTAAGCTTTGCTTATGTATATGTTCGCTGCCCTCAAAAAGAGCAGGGTTAAATATCAACACGGCTTCAGTGCTTAAAAGACCGTTTTTAGTGCCGCCAAGCGACAAAATGTCAACCAAAGAAGCTTGGGCTATTTCGTATAATTCTGCTCTGAGCGCGACGGCTGCGTTGTAAAGGCGACTGCCATCAAGATGTAAGAGCAAGTTTTCTTGCTTGCAGAGCTTCGAGATATTTTTAAGTTCGTTCAGGCTATAAACAGTACCGAATTCTGTGGTTTGGGCCAGCGATACGACACGCGGTGAAGTCGCATGTTTGCCAAAAGCTCTTTCGGCTATTAATTTTTTGCTGATGCTCTCAGGAGTTAATTTGCCTTGTTGGTGAGGAACTGTGAGTAATTTGCAGCCAACGATAGACTCAGCCGCACCTGATTCTTGCACGTAGATGTGCGCAACGTCGCTACATATTATTGACTCAAATCGTTTACAACATAATTTAAGAGCAAAAACATTGGCTCCTGTACCAGTGGGCACCATGAGGACTTTGGCAGAGGCTTTAAAAGCTTCTTGAATAATTCTGCTTGCTTCCTCGGTCCATGAGTCAGCCCCATAAGGAGCAGCGACATCAATATTGGCTTTAGCTAGAGCCTCTAGTACGAGGGGGTGGGCAGGAGCCCAATTATCACTCGCCAGACAAACTTTTTTGACGCTCATAATAGCCCCTAAAAATATTTTGATAGATATTTTAACAGTTTTTTTACTAGTATTAAAAACGAGCTATGTTTTTTGTAATTACTATGTAAAAATCATTGGTTGTTATAATGTTAGTAAGAAAAATTGCAAGATAATTAAAACACGAGACAATAAGCTTTCACTAATAACTCATGAGCTTATCAAGAATATTAGCGAGCTTAGCACTCGCGTCTTCGTTGCATGCTGCTGATAACAATATGGGCATAACCCTGGGCCTTAATAACAAGGTAGGCATAGGCACTTTTTTGCCGCGCGATCAAGCGCAGAATAAGCTGGTGTCCACCTTAGGGTTTACGCCCTATATTATGACAGGCCCTCTTTATGGCGATAAAAGAGTAAAGCTTTCATTCGAAGGCAACCTTGATATGCAGTGGCTGCAGCCACAAGGCGCAAAACCCCAGTTTGGCACCAATGATTTTATGCTGCGTGCTGCAATCAAAAATGCGTTGCAGTGGCCAGAGGCACATCTGACATTGACGCCTACGATAGAAACAGAGTTGCCCTTTTCTCAGTCAGCAGCTGATGTGCACAAGATCGTCGGTTTGGGGGTTAATACAGCGCTGGTGTGGAGTCTTGGTTCTTTCTCGTTGAGTTATAAGCCATCGCTAGCTGCTTATGTGTATGGCTCATCGAGCGAAGCCCAGACTTTAGCGACGATTAAAAATACTTTACTGAGTACTTATGCGCTTAATAATCATAGTTTTAACGTAGCTCTTCGCAGCTATCATTCGTTTTTAAGAAATCAGCCAGAGAATCTTAAAATTTCGACTTTAGGATATATAGAATATATTTATATGCTGCCTACAGCTTTGCCCTTTACACTTACAGTCGGAGTCTCCAGCCTTCAGCCTTTGCGTAATGCTCAAGGGGGAATTAATTTTCCCTTCTATGATTTTTTCACGCCAGCAAATAATTATAGCCAAATTTACTGTGGAATCGAAACATTAATTTCGTAATAGAGATCTAACGGAGCTATTATGAAATTAAGATATATGCTCGTTTTCTTAGTGGCAGGCAACGCTTTTGCGCATATAATTCCCTTCAGAGATTTAGGGGATTTAGAAGCAGGTACAGCGGTGCCACTTCGCGCCTATTTTTCTCAACTAAGCTCTAACGGGGCCGATAAAGCCAAATTACCCCGCGCTTTTGCCGGCGTAGAACACTTTCCTGCCGATGGTTTTCCCAAAATCCAAGCAGGGCTCGTCTATGTGCGGGAAAAATTACCTGAGGCTGATAAGATTATCGAGCGCATACGTGATTTCTACGACATTTGGCAACGAGCCCTTGATGACCGTAGTGGCATCAACGAAGTAGCGTTTTTAGAAAGCATTACTGAGAACAAAGATCTTTTTACGAAAAAAACTATAGACAAAATATATGATGCGTGCAGTAAATCGATAGCTAAAGAATCAACGGTTAAAATTAATCTCATGCTTATCAATAAAGACTATTCAACCGAGAGCGCCCGAGCCGCTTTGTGCTTAAGCGAGCCCGATATGAAAGCTTGTCAAACTAAGCATGAGGCTTTTCTTTTATTAAATCAGTTCTTTACTGAAATTATCGAGCAAATAAGCGATGGCATTCAGTATAATAAACGCAGTCGAAATACGCTTTATTATGCTGTTAGAAGTAGAAGAGTTACGCTTAGATGGCATATTTATTTTGCTTTTATGTTCAAATGGCCATATGGAACAAATGCCAAAAGCCTAGACTTATAAAATCTTCCCATGTGAAGAAGATAGCGACTGTGATAGGGCTTTTTACTTCCTGTGATAAAATAACAAATAAGCTTCTTTCTGTTTATTCTCGCTGGTCACATCTTGCGGAGTAATCTCTTGAACACTGCTGTCATTGGCATGATACCAAGTAGGGCCAACCTTGATGTCTGCTGTATAATGCCCTCCACGTAGTGTCCCGCTTTGCAAGACTACTGCGTAGAGTTCATAGTTAACATCGCCATTATTGGTAGCAATTTTCCAATCCAGAGGAAAATCAACGGGAGTTTGGATTTTAGCACTGCCATCTTCTTCAAACCTAGAAAGTTGTACGATGAGATTTTGTGGGCCTTTTTGTATAGAGAGAGTTCTATCTTTATTGCCAGGGCTGTCGAGCATGTCTTCAGTCTTGGTGTAATTTTCATACATGCTTTTTAGCGTTACTAAAGAAGAGCTAACTTTGGCTTCGGGCGAAAAAGCTAAGGTCAATATTGTATTATAGCCATATGTTGCAGCCTTAGTGCCATCGTCCTTAGTAATCTCGCTCTTTTCATATCTACCAAACCAATGATCTATAAGGGAATAGTGGTCATTTCCGCCAACCTTAATATAATCCTCGTAAACTATATCATCAGGTTCCTTTTTCCAATTTAAAGTCATTTTCCCGTCAACAACGCTCAGCTCTTTCCCAAGCTGTTCAAAAAAAGCAAGGATAAACTCTAAAGCATCTTCTTGATCGCCTATCTTAAACTGGGGGAAAAATTGGGGCCGGGCTTCGGTTAATTTTTTAGGAGAAATAGCTCCATCACCAGGTTTCATATACTCATGAAAGACATCATGCGCGATTTTTAGCAAGCTATCTTCTTTGGCTATACTTTTGTTAAAAGGTATTTGCGTAAAAGGCATCTGCAATAATTTGTTGAGCTCTGGTGTGTGAAAAAGAGCTTGAAAAACAGCATTCATGAAGCAGGTATTACCGCAGTTTTCGAGTCCGCGGATTTTGGGAGGTTGTGAAGCTGATTTATTGATGTTTATCAGTTGCTGATTAATCGTGGCATCACTTTTTTGCGCTTCTGCTTTTAAATCTGCAAGTTTAAGATTTTTAGAGATAATATGTAATATGCGCAGTTCTTCTTTTTTGATCTTTTCTGATATATTATTTAACTGCTGAAAATCAGTGTGTTTTTTAGTGATATTTAATTTTTTGTATTTGTTTTTAAAATCGTCACTTGTTTGGTATATGTTCCTTCTAATTGCCGCAGCTTCTCGCAGAAATACGTTAGCTTTTTTGAAATCAGTATAAGTATCGTCGATAACTTGGGTTTTTTTGATAAACGCTTGTTGTTGGTCGGTAAATTTACCTATTTCTTTTATATACTCTTTATCAAGAATATCTTTAGCTTCAGGCGTGGTTTTAAGGTAAGTTTCTTCAGGCTTCTCACAGGAAGGCAGCCAAGAGAGGGAGAATATAATTAATAAAAATAGATATATATGCATAATGCACCGTTTATATAATTTAGTAGTATTTAACAAGCTTAAATAGATTGCGCAACGCAGGTGTTTAAGTTCTTGAATTCGTGAGGGAATTGTTTGATTTTTGGGATTTCGCAAACACTAAGTTATTTAAAATCTCATTACTTTAGACTTCTTAGACTCAGAAGCCTTATTAAAATAATCCAAAAATTGGCTGGAATTTTGCCTTCTGAGCTTAACTACCTCCTGACAACTTCGCTCGGATTCATCTAATTGTATGGTCGCATTATCAGTGGAAGTAGTAGCCAGATCGCATTTCCAATCTCCTTTATTTAAACGGTATATACGTTGAGGAGAAACACTTTCCAAACTCACACAAGAAACCACACTCTCTTCTTCAAACTTTATAATATCATTTTTTTTTCCTTTAGCTACATAGTGAAAAGCTTCCACTATTTTGGCTATATCACCGTGAGCAAACATATATGCTACAGCGTAACTTATTGCGTCATCATCAATATATTGTTTGGCGAAATCACTAAACTCATTAGATAATACATGTAAGGCTTCTTCTTGTTGCTTGCTATTGTTATTTATTTTTCCCCTGTCGTAGTTGAGACTAGCTTGCTGAATAACGCTACCTGAGGCATTAATCTTATCCTCTAGTTTGGAAGACAAAGAAGCGGCGTAAAGCAATTGTGTTGCTACTAAAGACAACGCGGATATCACATAAAGTTTTTTCATGGTTATGAAACATGTGCGTTATTTATAGTATTCCGCAAAACCTAGCTTCCACAACCCCACCACAATGATAGTCGATAACACCCTACGGGGTCTCATCATGTCGCTATCACTCTATATATTTTACGCCTTTATTCTCGCCATTGCCTGCCAACGAATCTTAGAAGTCTTTGTGAGCCACCGCCATGAGAAGGCTCTTATAGCCCTTGGGGGACGGGAGCATGCGCCGGAGCATTTTATTTTCATGAAGTTAATACATATAGGCTGGCTTATCTCAATGGTGCTTGAAGCTTATGTATTTGAGAGGCCTTTTTATTGGTTTATTTTTCTACCAGCTTTGATGCTTACAAGCATGGGCCAAGCGTTGCGTTATGCCACCATGACTACCCTGAAAGATCGTTGGACGGTGCGTATCATGACTATTCCCGATGCACCGCCGGTTACTGAGGGGATTTTTCGTTATGTAAGGCATCCTAATTATATAGGAGTTGTGCTTGAGATTATGGCTATTCCTATGCTGCACTCAGCCTATCTTACTGCGCTGATTTTCTCTATACTTAATGGCCTCTTGCTGATGGTGCGCATCAGCGCAGAAGAAAAAGCGCTGAGGGAGGAAAATAACTATGGCAATTATTTTGGAGTCAGATGACTAAGCATAATAGTCCGCACAGCTTTCTCGCGCTCAAAGCGCACTTGGGCTCGCATGGCTCTGCCTGAGCCTGAAAGCGATAAGACGGTGCCGGTGGCATAATTTTCGTGATAGACGCGTGCACCTACTCGTATAAAAGAATCTGCTTTCTCAGCGTTGTCATATTCTACGCGATAAGCGTCGGTGGGAGCCTTAGGGCGTGCACTGGCGGAACTTACGACTGAGCGCAATAAAGTTTGTGGTCTTGCAGAGGATCTCTGCTCTAAAATCCAGCGGGCGGAAGGCTCAAAGACTTCTGGGGGCAGTTCGCGTAAAAAGCGGGAGGGCTCGCTGATGGTGGTTTTGCCATGCAAGAAGCGTTCTTGGCAAAAGCTTAGGCATAAGTACTGGCGGGCTCTGGTCATACCAACATAGAGCAAACGCCGTTCTTCTTCTAAAGCGGCTTTGCGCTTTTGTTCATCAGAGCCAGGAAAAGAGCGGCTATGGGGCAATACGCCTTCTTCTAGTCCCACCAAAAAGACACTATCAAATTCTAAGCCTTTGGCGGCATGCAAAGTCATGAGGGTAATAGTCCCAGTGTTGGCTGTGCGATCTTCGCTCACTGATTCATCTTTGGAGATTAAACTTACGTTTTCTAAAAAAGTCTGGGCATCAGCGGGCTCACCACGCATTTCGGCGTCTTCCACAAACGCCACGGCTGCTTGTACCAGTTGCTCAATATTTTCTAGGCGCCCTTCGGATTCATCATCATGCTTTTGCTCCAGCTTGGCAGCGATACCAAACTGATCAATTACATAGATTAAAGCTTCATCGGCTCTGAGGATTTTAACCTCGCCGTCTGGGGCTACTTGGATAAGCTCTGAGCGCATGCGGTCGAGTAGTTGGACTAGATGGGCAATCTTTTTTTGTGACCGTTCTTGATCAAAAACCTGCATGGTTTCATACAGGCTTAAATTATGGCTCGTGGCATAGTCAGAGAGATTATCTTGCGTTTTTTTACCAATACCTAAGGGCAGCGAGTTTAACAAACGCAAAATATCAACATCGCTTTGCTGATAAAGCACAGCTCGTAAGGCCGCCAAAATATCTTTGATCTCTTTGCGATCATAAAAGCGCATGCCACCCACCATGCGATAGCTCATACGTGCCTTGTGCAATGCTTCTTCTAAAGGACGCGATTGCGCGTTGGTGCGCATCAAAACCGCTATCTCAAAGTGAGGGCCATAGTGCTCAAAGAGCTTCTTGGCTTGCTCGATCACGGCTTGGGCTTCTTGGTTATCGCGAAAATATTGCTTGAGCCCTAAGAGTGGCCCGGTGCCGTTTTTGGCGATTAAGTTTTTGCCTAAGCGTTCTTGGTTGTGGGCAATAAGAGCATTGGCTGCATCAAGAATGGGTTTGGTGGAGCGATAATTCTCTTCAAGCCTGATGAGCTTAGCATTAAAGCTTTTAAGAAATTTTTGCATATAAGACGCTGAGGCACCGCGCCAGCCATAAATAGACTGGTCATCATCGCCTACTATGGCTGCCGTTTCGGCTTGGGCGACCAATATATGAATAATACGCGATTGAATGGCGTTTATATCTTGGTACTCATCAACTACTACATGGCGCACGCGGGCGCATATAATGCGAGCGCCTTCTTCATGCTCTAGTAACTCACATAACTTATATAAAAGACTACTAAAATCCAAAGCGCCGATCTTGGCCAAACGCTCTTCATAAAGCGCCAAAATAGAATCAACGCGCTCGTATTTAGCTTTATCTTCTTGATTATGAGCATCACGATATTCGCGTCTTTTTAAGACTTTTTTTACTTCATCTTTGAGGTCATCTTTATCGAGTTGATAACGCTCACTAATAATTTTTTTAACGAGTCTTGAAGCATCATCTTCATCGTAGATTAAAAAATCGCGTTTAACACCAACTAAATCACCGTAAGAGCGCAAAAAACGAGCAGCGAGGCCGTGGAAAGTGCCCAGCAAAATATCTTTGCTTTGATGAGGCAAGAGGCGTTCAACCCGTTCACGCATTTCGCGGGCAGCTTTATTGGTAAAAGTAACGCCCAAAATCGTATAAGGCTTAACCCCTTGGTTGAGTACCAAATGGGCAATTCGATGGGTAATTACGCGTGTTTTACCGCTGCCCGCACCCGCCAAAATGCACACGGGTGCGGCATACATAAAAGCTGCTTCTTGTTGTTCAGGGCTGAGCGTTTGCTGCATAGTGGCTACCTAATAAAGTTAAGCAGCTTGCTTAGCATAAGTTAGCGGTCTTGCGCAGGTGGAGGTGGGGGAAAAGCACCAGGATACAAGAGATATAAGTCCCAATCTTCAAAGCTAAATACTAGCAATTCGAGCAAATTATTCCAGCAAGTAGCCTCTTCTTCAGCGTCTGAGGCATAAAGATGAGCAGAGAGCATAATCGACACTACAAGCAAAATCCTACGCATGATATTTTCCCCTATGAGCCAACGTTTGCATGACAATTAGAACTCATGAGCCTCACTCCGAGAGCCAACAGGACTTACCAGTGCTGCGATTACCAAATCTCCACTCACATTGGTAGTGGTGCGGCACATATCTAAAAAGCGATCGACGCCCAAAATAAGCCCCATGCCCTCTGGCGGTATTCCTACCGATTGCAGCAAAATCATGATCAAAGGCAACGAGCCTCCGGGTACACCAGCAGTTCCTACGCCCGCTAAAATAGAAAACAAGACTACTTGAACTTGGGCAGAAAGAGCTAAATCAACGCCATAGACTTGGGCTAAGAACAAAACAGTGATGCCTTCAAAGATAGCCGTACCGTTTTGATTAGCCGTAGCTCCTACAGTGAGAACAAAGCGAGATATGTGGGGAGGAATATTGAGGTTTTTTTCGGCAGTTTCAAGCGATTTAGGCAGAGTCGCGTTAGAAGATGAAGTGCTAAAAGCGTATAAATAAACATCGCGACAGGCTTTAAAAAAGTGCCAAGGGTTTCTTCGGGCTATGAGTTTGAGCAAAGTGCTATAGACCACAAATTGCTGAATCAATAAAGCACCTACGACTGTGAGCACAAAAAGCATTAACGAAAATAATATCTCGTAGCCAATACTAAAAACAGTATTAAAAACCAAAGCAAAGACACCTATGGGCGCAAGTTTCATCGCAAAGTGTAAAATCTGCATGCACACAGCAAAGATTTGCTCAAAGAAAGTTACTAGTAAGCTTGCGTTATCGCGATTTTTGCGAGCGACCATGCTGAGGGCAACGCCAAAGATCAAAGCAAAGATCATCAAAGCCAACATTTCGCCATCGAGCGCATGAACAGCACTATCAAGAGGATTTTTGGTGAATAGGTCAACAACTACTTGGGACGGGCTTTTGGCTTCCTGAGCGTGCTGCTCGATCTGTGCGATGGTTTTGGAATTATGGGCAATGAGCTGTTGATCAGCAGCACTGAGCTGAAAGCCTACGCCGGGCTTGATGGCGTTGACCATGAATATGCCGATGGCCACCGAAATACTTGAAATTATAATAGTATAAAGCAAAGTCTTCTTAGCAATACGCCCTAAGCCGTGAGCAGCACCAAGCTCAAAGACGCCCAAAACTAAAGCTGAAAAAATAAGCGGTACTACGACCATGAAAATCATGCGCAGAAATATTTGGCCCAACGGCTGCAAAAGATTAATGTTTGCCGCTTTAAGCCATGCCACATGGGCAAAAGGATGCAAGCATACACCAAGAATAACGGCGCCTATAAGCGCCACTAAGAGTTTTTTATGCTGAGACATTCAAGAGCCCTCATGTTCACCCGTTAGGATAAACGATTTAGAGCGCTTAAGTATTTTCGATAGTTGCATCTACTAACAATGACGTTGCACAGCCTTCACCATCACACCTAACGTTGGAATGGCTTATAGAGCCATTAAATTGGTTAGGCCTAAGCATACCTGAAAATACTCCACCCACCCATGGCTCTAAAGCGTCATCGTAAAAAGAACCACTAAAGTCCTTTTCACCCAAAAAAATCGAAAATTTCGCATATTGACCGGCGCTTAAACAGGGACCGCCAGCACAATAAGGAGCTTTTTCTGAACGCAGTGTGGTCTCCCACGTATCAGCAAAAGCACCATCTCGTGAACCGAGCGTTACTTTAATACCTACTTCTACCCGATCCGCACAGACGATGCCTATATCAAAGCCCTGGGCAGGATATACTGCCTTGGAATGCACATAACGCACCAAAGGGCTCGATTGCACAAAGCTAAGAACGCCTTTGCTGTGCCCTCTTTTATAGCCATAATTAATATCTATTTGTTCGATAGCGTCAGCAAACTGCAAAAGATCCTGGCCGCTAAATCCTAATGGCGTAGGCTTAGCGATGTCGTACAGCTCAACTATCTCTTCACAATAAGGCCAGTCTTTTTGCTCCGGGATGGCCAATACGCTTGCAGCGCTGAATAAAACCATGAGAGCACCAAACATCTTCATCATATACTCCTTACCTGTAAATGATCTGTTGAAGCTCAAGCCTCAGCTGTTCATCTATTCGCTCCCCCGATTAAAAAAATATATATTAATAAGTATAAAACTTAGTACGGGTACCGCATGTTAGCTAATCGGAAAGAAGCAGGTGAAAAGCTGGCCCACCTGCTCGCTTCGTATCGCGATCAACGGCCTTTAGTTTTAGCTATCCCAAGAGGCGCTGTCGAAATGGCTTCTATTATTGCTGAAAAGCTTTATGGGGATCTCGATCTCATCTTGGTGCATAAGCTTGGTCATCCCATGAACCCGGAATTTGCCATTGGTGCTGTCGATGAAGATGGACGGGTGTATCTAGATGATTCGCTATCGCTCGATCAAATTCCCATTAAATACTTAGAATCAGAGCGCCTGCGCCAATGGCAAAATCTAGCCAATAGACGTCAGTACTACACTCCTCATCATAAAGCGTTGAGCATAAAAAACCGCGTGGTTATTTTAGTTGACGATGGTATTGCGACCGGCTGGACACTTAAAGCAGCCATTCAATCTATAGACGATAAAAAACCTGCCAAAATCATCGTAGCCGTAGGCGTGGCTTCGCCTGAAGGTCAACAAGAAATAGCAGAGTTAGTTGATGAAGTAGTATCTTTACTCACCCCCACTAATTTTCAGGCAGTCGGACTTTGGTATAATGATTTTACTCAAGTAAGCGACGAAGATATAATAAAAATATTAAGAAATAATACTAACAAGACATAAACTTGGCTCATAAAACATATTTATATATACTGTAAATACGTGACTTATGTGGAGCGGCCATGCAAATTCCCCGTAAAATTTCTTTTCATAATATGGATTCTTCACCCGCTTTGGAAAGCAGAATTGACCAAAAAATAGATAAGTTACAAGCACGTTTTGCCGGCTTAATACGTTGCCATGTGACCGTCGAAGGAGCTCATCAGCATCGCCACAAAGGCAATACCTATGGCATCCATATTTTAGTAACGCTGCCTGGCGGTGAAAAAGTTGTGAGCCACCATCCAGGCAAGTCTTCCCAACGACATCAAAAAGCCTTTGCTGTGATGAACGATGCTTTTAAAGCCATCGAAAAACAGCTCGCTCATTATAAACAAACCCAACGGGGAGCTGTAAAAGGCCATACATCTATACTTCTAAACGGCACGGTAGTTGGGCTTGATGTAGGCCAAGAATTTGGCTTTGTGGCACTTGCTGACGGCACCGAATTTTATTTTCACCGCAACGCTGTTCATGGTGATCGTTATTTAGATCTTGGTGTAGGAAGCAAAGTACGTTTCTCTTTTGTCGAAAACGAAGGTGATCATGGGCCGCAGGCTAATTTGGTTAAACTAAAAAATTAATTGAGCTCGTTTTCACAACAAAGAGGTAGTTCTTTTTCGATAATGCTTAAAGTCGCACGAGCTTTTTCAATAAAACTCTCAGAACTGGCTACAAAATGCCGATGCGGGTGCCCCCGCCACGCAGCCTCGATCAGAAGATCAATAGCATGAGCTTCTTCGGCATTTTCCATGCGCACAGGGTTACTTAAGTCATAACCCATCGTGCGCGCGGGTGTATGAAGATGAATAACCACATCGTAGCGCTTCAGTTCACCCTCACGGGAGCTATGAACTTGAGTAAAAAAAGATTTCGCTGAAGTTGGCCAATAAGCAAGGCCATCTAAAGTGCCTCGATCACACAAAACGACAGCCTTTTGTTTCTCTTCTTCAATCATCTGCTCTTGTTCGCGTTGCACGTAAAAAATTGCTCGTTGAGCAGCTTTTCTCGCTGGCAAATCAGGCTTGCGCCAAAACCCCCCACCAAAAAGAATGCTTGCCGCTTCCGGCAATATAACCACATGAGGGCACAACAAATGCCTCACCATTTCTAAAATCGCCGTCTTTCCAGCCCCCGGACCGCCGGTTATTACTATACGTTTGGAACTATGTCGTGCTTTATCGCAAAAACAGCGTGCGTGTGGATATTTCATAGTGTTAGCGGCCTTTTTTGGCTATCGAGATATGAAATTGCCCTCTTAGTTTGCGCTTAAGTTTATAACGAGTTCTAAGCTCTTCTAATTCGGGCGCTTCAACCTGCAAAACTATATAGCTTAGATCTTTCTTGGGGTGCACTTCAATAATATTTTTGAGCGTAAAATTAAATTGCTGCCCTACCTCTTTAAGCTTCACGTTTTCGTCTTTATAGACCACACTGATATGAGCTCCGGGCGCATCTTTTCGGCGAAAATAAGGCGGTTCTTGATAGCCTCTTTCGGCTTTGAGCAAGGGAAATAATTCATGAATATAACGGTCATCTACTTTTAGGTAAGCATAGCCGTGAGGCTGCTGTACAAGAGTACCGTGAAGAGCAAGATTTTGCTTGGCATAGCTCAGTGCTTCTGCATAAGGGGCCTCATAGGTTTTTTTCTGGTTTTTTACGCAGGTGCAGCTAAGGGTGTTAAATACTAGAAGTAATAAAAATAACCGAAGTTTTTGATGCATTTGAAAGCTCCATTATGTGAGCTAATTATAAATAGTTGATGGCTGAAAATATATTAATTTGTCAGTCCTAGGGTTCGGTCGCACCTTCGGCGCTCGCCCACCCCAGGCTGACAAGGTACACTGCCTTCGGCAGATTAAGTATATCTAATCAATATTTTTATAGAATCGCTCATACTTGTTCTTTTTATTTGCCGAAGGCAGAGCACCTTGTCAGCCTGGGGTGACCGAGCGCCGAAGGTGCGACCAAACCCCAGGACTTAAAAAATCTTAGCCTTAAGCTTTTCTACCAGATCTGTACGCTCCCACGTAAAATCCGGGTCATCACGACCAAAGTGGCCATAGCTTGCGGTTTTTAGATAGATAGGACGTTTCAAATTGAGATGCTCTATAATAGCTGCCGGTTTTAGAGGAGCCACTTGTTTGAGGGCATCTTCAATTTTTTCTTCAGGTACCGTAGATGTCCCAAACGTGCTCACCATCACGCTAATAGGATTGCTCACCCCAATGGCATAGGCTAGTTGGACCTCACAGCGTTGAGCAAGGCCGGCTGCCACGACATTTTTGGCTAAATAACGGGCCATGTAGGCAGCTGAGCGATCGACTTTGGAAGGGTCTTTACCCGAAAATGCCCCCCCACCGTGGCGTCCCATGCCGCCGTAGGTGTCGACAATAATCTTTCTGCCAGTAAGACCCGTATCACCCTTAGGACCGCCTATAACAAAAGCGCCGGTGGGGTTAATATAAAATTTCGCATCAGACAGTAGGTGTGCTTTGGGAACGGTCTTTTTGATCACTTCCTCTATGAGCGCTTCTCGTATTACTTGCTGAGATACGCCTTCTAAGTGTTGCGAAGAAATGACTATTTCTTTTACGCCAACCGGCCTGCTCTTGTCGTACCATACTGTTACTTGAGTTTTGCCATCGGGGCCTAGGAAATCAACGCTCTTATTTTTTCGCACTTCTTCAAGCTTTCTCGCGAGCGCATGAGCATAAGTGATAGGTAAGGGCATCAAATGGTCGCTTTCATCACAGGCATAACCAAACATCATCCCTTGATCGCCTGCCCCCTGTTCTTTATCGCCCCGTGCATCAACACCTAAAGCTATGTCGGCAGACTGAGCTTCAATAGCAGTAAGCATGGCGCAGCTTTTGGCGTCAAAGCCGTGAATACGAGCGTCATAGCCAATTTGGTCAATAATTTTTTTAGCGACATCGCTGTAATCAACCTTGGCATGGGTTGTTACTTCACCGGCAATAATACAAAGACCAGTTTTAAGCAAACATTCTGCTGCAACACGAGCATTGGGATCTTGGCGCAATATGGCATCAAGTACAGCATCGGATATTTGGTCAGCCATTTTATCTGGGTGGCCTTGGGTCACCGATTCGCTGGTAAAATAATGAGGTCTAAACGATATCATGATAATCTCCGCCGCTAATTTTATTAAGTCCCCCAAACATATATAGCAGATTGCCACTCCTGAGAATTGCATTGACAAATTCTTAAGCATTGGCCATCGTAGCGCTTTAGGCCGGCATAGCTCAGTTGGTAGAGCGACTGATTCGTAATCAGTAGGTCAGCGGTTCGACTCCGCTTGTCGGCTCCATTAATTATTTTTTGAAATTTTTATACTTAAGTCGATATATGATGCTCTTACGAGGAGTGTCATCATGAAAAGTTATCTTGGTCTTTTGTTTTTTGCCTTAAGCAGCCTTGCTTCCCCCGATTATATTTTTAACGATTACGTTGGTGACGCGGTCGCGTTGATCGATAAAGATCGCTGGTTTGAAGATGTTAAAATACTGGCTAGTTTTAACCGCTATTATCGTCATCCTCAAATTGTCGATGCCCGCGATCGCATTGTTGATATATTTACTACTATAGGCCTGGAAACAAGATTAGAAGAAATAACTATTAATCATACTCCTGGTCATAACGTTATAGCCGAAATAAAGGGTACTGAAAAACCTGAAGATATATATATAATCGGCGCCCACTATGACTCGATCTCAGAAATCCCTCGCACCAGAGCTCCTGGCGCAGAAGATAACGCGTCGGGCACAGCTGCCCTTTTTGAAATCGCTCGAGCACTCAAGGAAAGGGCTCCCAAAGCGACAGTACGTTTCGTGGCGTTTTCGGGTGAAGAGGCTGGGCTCATAGGCAGCGCACAGCATGTGAAAAATATTATTAAAGCCGGTGACAAAAACAAAATACGAGGCGTGCTCATCATGGACATGATCGCTTATTCACAAGACGACGATTTAGATATTTTGTTTGAGACCAATAGGGCCAACGAAGAGCTCGTGAGCTTACTGAGTGCTTCAGCCAAAAAATTCAGTCGTGCTCGTATTGAACACACCTATGAGCCCTGGGGATCTGATCACATGCCTTTTTTAGCCGAAAGTTTTACTACCGCGTTGGTTATAGAAAACGATTATCAAGATTATCCAGATTATCATCGCAGCACTGACGATATTGCTAATCTAAATAAAGACATGGCTTTTGAGATTTTAAAAACTATTGTAGGAACTTTAGGTTTTTGGGTTTATTAGATTAACGCGCCAAAATTAAGCTCTCAGCTCAATGATAATAAATTGGCTATTACATAAGGGAGAGCTTATGACACGAAGGTTATTGGTTCTAATAATTTTACTCAGCACTGCGAGTTGGTCAGAAAAACCTATTCGTGTCTTAAGCCTTGATGGTGGTGGTATAAAAGGCATAGTTGAAGCCGTTATTTTGAGCGACATAGAATATCAACTCAATAAGCCCATTGCAGAGATTTTTGATCTCATCGCTGGCTCTTCCACTGGTGGTATTATCGCCTTAGGGTTGGTGACGCCAGATGAGACCGGCAAGCCTCTTTATAGCGCTCGTGATCTTCTTGATGTTTATACCAAACATGGCAACCAAGTCTTTCATGCGTCTTTATTTCACCGCCTGCGTACCCTGAACGGCATGCTCGGGCCTAAATATGAATCAAAAAGTTTTAAAAACTTGTTAAATTATTACTTGGGCAACACCAAGCTCAGCCAAGCTTTGATCCCAACACTTATTACCGGCTATCATGTTGATGGAGAAACTGGCGTAGAATTTTTCTCTGAAGATGCCCGCTCTTTTCCCACCCATGTCGATTGCCTCATGCGCGACGTTGGCCTAGCGACAGCATCAGCTCCCACCAAGTTTGATACTCCCGACGTAGAGCTTCCCTGCGTAGTCATGCATGCGGTTGCTGATGGCGGTTTATATAAAAACAATCCCGCTTTATTAGCTTACGCCAATGCCCTCAAATTATTTCCCAATAAAAAAATCGAAGTATACTCTTTAGGCACTGGTAAAATCAGCACTGAAGAACAAACCAAAGACCTAACCGGTCGTGGACTCATATCGTGGCTTCCTCCTATTATCTATCACTGCCAAATAGGTGATACTGAAGGAGACAACGTTATATTACATAAATTACTCAACGAAAACAGTGAAGAGAATTTTTTTAGATTAGATATACGTTTAAGCCGTACGCATAAAAAAATGGACGATATATCTCCACAAAATATTAATTACTTATTAACTAAAGCACAAGAAGCATTGGGTAATCCTATTTATAAATCTATGCTGGCAAAGTTAAAAGAATAGTCCTAATTATAGACATTGGGACAATTCGGACTTTCTTTGAAGACATAGGCGTTAACTTAAGGGTTTTGGTGGCCTGAGAACTGGTTCTCAAGAGAGCGTAGCGAATGACTATCCCCCGTTAAAGGGGGCCGCGCGAAGCGCGTGGGGGATGTCGGATTACCACCACAAATCACTTAGGTATTTTTCCCAAATCCACACAAACAGCCTTAGTCTGGGTATAAAGCTCCAAGGCCTCAGCGCCCATTTCTCTGCCCCACCCGGACTGCTTATAGCCACCAAAAGGTAAAGCAGCGTCAAAGACGTTGTAGCAGTTAACCCACACAGTTCCCGATTTAAGTTTTTTGCTTACTCTATGGGCTTTTGAGATATCTTTGGTCCATACACCAGCTGCTAGGCCATAGATAGAATCGTTGGCGTCAGCCACAACTTCGTCTTCGTTTTTGAACGACATGGCACACACCACAGGCCCAAAGATTTCTTCTTTGACAACTGCCATGGATTTTTTGGTATAGGCCAACACGGTGGGCTCAACAAAGTAGCCTTGACCCTTATAGGGTTTGCCGCCACACAAAGCTTTGGCGCCTTCGCTTAAACCGCTTTTTATATAAGCAGTTACTCGATCAAACTGTTCTTGTGAGACCAAAGGCCCCATCATGGTATCTTGGTTCATGCCAACACCCAGGCGAATTTTTTCGGCAATTTTCTTAACGCCATCTATGACTTGGTCAAAAATACGCTCGTGAATATAAAGACGCGATCCTGCGCAACAGCACTGGCCGTGATTAAAAAAGATAGCGTTCGCTGCTCCTGCGGTAGCTTGTTCTATATCGGCATCATCGAAAATAATATTGGGCGATTTACCACCCAACTCGAGGGAGACTTTTTTAAGATTAGAGCTTGCTGCTTGAACAATAAGCTTGCCTACTTCCGTAGAGCCAGTAAACGCTATTTTGTCGATATCAGGATGAGAAGACAAGAGTGCCCCGGTTGAGCCATCGCCATTGAGAATATTTACTACGCCTTTGGGGATACCGGCTTTTTGAATGAGCGTAGCTAAAAAAGTAGCTGTAAGAGGGGTTTGCTCAGCTGGCTTAAGAATAACCGTGCAGCCGCTCGCAAGTGCAGGGGCTAGTTTCCAAGCAGCCATGAGAAGAGGAAAATTCCATGGGATTACTTGCGCCACCACCCCTACCGGCTCGCGTTCGGTATAGGCATGAAAAAGATTTTTTTTGGCAAAGGGCACTGACAACGAAATAGTATTGCCGTGAATTTTAGTAACCCACCCAGCATAATAACGAAACTGCTCAGCAGACAACGCCACATCGGCAGCACGTGCTAGCGTCAAGGGCTTGCCATTATCGAGCGATTCGAGTTGGGCCAAAATCTCAGTGTGTTCATCAATGAGATCAGCCAATTTCCATAGGAGTTTAGCTCTATCAGCCGGCTGCATAATCGTCCATTCGCTTCTCTCAAAAGCCTGGCGTGCAGCCCATACAGCGCTATCGGTTTCGGTTTTTTGCGCCAAAGCAACTTCACCAAACTGCTGACCGCTGGCAGGGTCATACACGGCAAATGTTTTAGAGTTCTTGGGCTCTACCCACTCACCACCAATAAAGTGTCCATGCGGGGTCGTTGCAAATTCTCTGGCTTCTTTACTCATCATATCGAGGGCATTTAATGTCATCTTCGGGTTTTCTCCATGTTGAGATCAGATATTTCATACATACATTGCTCAGGCTAAGAAGCCAAAGCAGATTTTTTGTGAGCAGGTTTGTTTGGTTCTTTGGGTTTTTCGCTTTGAGGTTTTGGTGGTGGTTTAGGCAGCAAATCCTGAATAGTACCCGTAGGCGGTGCTGGCCTATAACTATTTATTCCTGTAGTATCGATGAGAACTGGCATACCCGGAGGGGGCAAACTGCTTGGCTGAGGCGTACAGGGGACGGTAACTTTAAAATCCTGACAACACGCGGCTTCGGATGCAAATAAAATCTCATCGCCTTCGGTGAGCGTAGGTATTTCTAGCGACAAACCGCTTAGTGCTGGCATCACGCTGGTTATGGGACCTTTAAAAACGCTTTCGTTAAACTTTTTGAGAAATATATCATAGCGTACCGTAGGAGCTGCCCACGCAAAAGGGATAAAAAAGTTAGGTGCAACGCCCTTATGATTATTCATGCTCCAAAGCCCAACACTGTAGTTTTGCCAACGTTGATTGGCGATCGAGTTACTAAAGCATTTAGAGTTAGCTATCATTTCAGCGGCCGACGTAACCAACAACATTGGTGAGTCTATGATAATTTGATCGATATGCTGGCGCGAAAGATAATCAGCAGCTTCGTTACACAGCGATAAAGTTCGGTTCACGTTTTTCTTGTTAACATACGTTACCGTCGTCATAAAATTAGCTTGCTCGCCATCATGACTATCAGGGCTTAGAATATAATCAGCGCGCTGGCCAATAAAGAGATTTTCGCTCAAAAGATTAAAATCGAGCTTCAATACATCTCTAAAAGTGCCGGTTCTAAAACCCAAGAGTTCTACTATAATTACTTCTTCTATAAGCTCAGGTTTGAAGTTGGGTACACCGCGACAAAATAACTGCGGGTTGCACAAACCCAAAAGATCTTTGGGGATAGAAATAGTATTTTTATTAAAAAATATGGCCCAGCTATCTTGATCGGTAACAGTCTGATCGCCATCTGAAGTAGCAAATACAGCTGTGTCATGAGCATGTTCACCAAAGAGATTTTCTAAAATAAGCCCTGTACCAAGTTTTAGTTCTTGAGGCTCAAGGGTGTTGTTATCAAAAATTGTAAGCGCCGTGGCTGAGCACACTTGGGCAAACATATCATGATCGCGCGGATAGCCATTGGTATGTCTCACCGTATACTCTCTAATCGTCAAATCAGCTAAGTGGGGCGGACTTTGCCAGGATGCAACGTTGCCTACAAAATCGCTGCTCTCTAGTTCATAAATAGTATTAGGCACAGAAAGCGTTTCGCCGTTGATCGCGAGTGACGATCGAAAGAGCACCGGCTGCTTTTTTTGTGGACAAAGAGTAGCTATGAGCCCATTGCGGCCTACAGTTGGCGTATCTTGGCCGTTACCAGCATCTAGGTTGTCGAGTTCTTGAGGGTCTATAACCCGTCCTTCTTTGAGACCACCGCCATCATGGCGTAGTTCTGCTACGCACTCAGGGTGCCTTGTTTTATAAAAAATAAAGGGGTTTTCTCTCAAAGCAGGTATTATAGGAATTAAAATATTATCGAGTTGCGATATTCTACTCAGAGTAGCCTGTACACGCGGCAATAAATATAAAAGAACTCCCGATTTTCCCCAGAGCTTGCAATCCACATTGCTCGGCGTCCAACTTTGGGCTCCAAACCGCGTACCCAAGGCATATAAATCACGCCACATCGCAGTGCTAATAGGATCAACAATAATGCGATGATCGTGGCAAAAAGGGGGTATAAATGCTTCTTGAGTCTTGAGCGCTACGTTTGTTCCTCGGCGTTTATGTGGCGCTGCATCATTACAGGCTTTGACCACTATGGGCATGCTAAACATGGCGAGCGGCAGGTTCAAATCAAGATTGCCCCCAAAGTCCGTCCACCCAAAATACGTAGGGCCCAGGCGACGGCCATAATCGTCTATATTGTAAGCGCGTACATGCCAGTCGTTTCTGAAGCGACTATTATAGGGCTGCGCTGGAGTACCTGAAATAGTAAGCTGCAAAACCCCCATGCCAGGTGGAGCTTTGGGTTTATTGTCTTTTTTCTTCTCGTCTTTTTTCTTATCTTTTTTAGCTTCTTGATTCTGAGATTTATGGTGAGAGGAAAATGTAGCTTGAAGGACCTCTTGAACTTCTTGCTTAGAGCAGCTCATGAGTACCGCTACAATTAAAAATACTATCCGAGACACAGTATACGTCCTAGGATTTAATGTGCTTAATTAAAGCTAGCATAGCTGAAAAATATTTTGTTTATTTAATAAGTTGTCGGAAAACTCCCGAAAAATAGGCAGTTTTTCATGCTAATCGCTTTATCCTAGCCCTTCTGTCAGGTTAACCAAGACTACTCCTCATAGCCATCAAGCTCTTTCTCCAACGCTTCCCAGCTATGGATTAAGACTTTCAGCTTTTCTTGATAAATATTTTTTTGCTTATCAAGCTCACTCACCCGCTCACGCGATGTCTCAGTATAAAAATTAGGCTCCAGAAAAAGCTGTTCTATAGAATTAATATGCTTTTCAGTTTCTTCTATATCAAAAATAATTTTATCCCGCTGCTTTTTAAGCTTGAGTGCTTGGGCTTTGCGTTGTTTTTGTTCTTCATAAGAAAATTTATTACTCGAAATTTCTTTAGTTATAAGCTTTTTATGAGCAGCGCTCTCTTGCTTAAGATCCAAATAATCACGCTCTTTGTGCGCTACGAACTCACTGTAACTACCCAAAAAGTTCTCTACCCCATGGGATGAAAGTTCAATTATGCGGCTGAATATTTGATCAATAAAAGCGCGATCGTGAGAAACTGCGATAATAGTGCCTGCATAGTTCTTCAAAGCTTCGCTAAGACTCGTAATAGATTCTATGTCTAAGTGATTAGTTGGCTCATCAAGCAATAAAGCATTAGGTTTTATAAGCATCAGGTATGCTAAATACAAACGGCTGAGCTCACCGCCGCTTAGATCTTTGGTGGCTTTTTTGGCGTCTTCGCCGGTAAAGAGTACGCGGCCTAATAAACCTTGGACAAAGCTTTGAGGCTTGTCGGCACAAAACTGCCAGAGCCATTCGAGTACCGTGGTATCTTGAGCTTTGATTTTTTTGCCGCAATCTTGGGCGAAATAGCCAAAATTTATGCCATGGCCCCACGAAATATATTTATTGCATTCGTTAAATTCATGAGTGAAAGCTTTTATCAGTGTTGATTTACCGGAGCCATTGGGTCCTATAATAGCTATTTTATCGCCGCGTTTTACACTGAGATTAAAATTAGTAATTATAGGCTTAGTGTTATAAGACTTGTTTAAGTTTTTTACTTCAAGCACTTCTTTAGAGCCAGGCTCTTCTATGTCAAAGCGCAAGCGCGGATGCACGCGAGAGCTTTTGAGGGGCTCTTCAATAACAATCTTTTCAATTTGCTTCAAACGGCTTTGTGCCTGGCGGGCTTTGGTTGCTTTAGCGCGGAAGCGATCGACAAATTCTTGTTTTCTTGCGACTTCTTTTTGTTGAGCTAGTATTTCTTTTTCTTTTTGTAATAAAAATAAGCTACGAGCTTTATCAAAACTTGTATAATTGCCCGTGTATTCTGTAATCGTATCAAAATCGACATCAAGAATTTTGGTGCATACTTGATCCAAAAAGCGGCGATCGTGAGAGACCACCAAAATAGTTCCCTGATAGCGCTGCAAAAATAACTCGAGCCAGCGTATCGAGACTATATCTAGGTGATTGGTTGGCTCATCAAGCAAAAGCACATCAGGATTTTTGATAAGGGCTTGAGCCAAATAGACACGCCATTGGTAACCACCGGAAAGAGTTTTAAGCGTGTTGGTGTGTTGCTCACTTGTGATACCTAAGCCTTCTAAAATACTTTGGGAGCGCGCTCGCAGGCGATAGCCGTCGTTAGTGCTGATTATTTCTTCAAGCTGAGCAAGCTTTGACGTAGAATCAGGATCTTTGTCGGGCGCACTTAAAATTTTTTCCTGCTCTTTGATCGCCTCATAGACTTGGGTATCGCCCATCATGGCGGTGTCTATAATAGTTTGTTCATCGTTAAGATAAAAATCCTGACCAATACGAAATACCCGCATGAGGGCCTGAATCTCTACACTGCCGTCATCAGCTTCAAGCTCACCGGTGATAATTTTTAGGAGGGTAGACTTGCCACTGCCATTGGCACCCACTACCCCATAGCGCTCGCCCGGCATGAGGCGCAAAGAGACGTTTGAGAACAGGCTTTTGCGCAAAAAACCATGAGATAATTTTTTGAGGTCGATCATGACAAACCTAGACTAAGCTTGAGAGCCCTCAGCCGGATACCATTCCTCAATGATCCTCGCAATTTCTTTTGCTTGTGCTTCAGACGAAATATTAAATTTTGACTGATAAACATATTGATCATTGCGTTTACGATAACGCCTAATAGTAATTTTTGGCGCTCTAAACTCATTGGCTTTTTTGTCAAAATCTCGGTATAAAAACATCACCGTGGCCCATGCGCCTTTAGTTAATACGTGACGTTTGAGTTCTTGAACCCTAAGCTCGCCTTCTTCTTCCCAGTTCACACTTATTTGATCGATAGCATCTGACATATTGAGCACCTCTTTTATAAAAATGGCAAGCCTAAAAGCGGCTTGCCATCGCAATTAAGCTTAGCTTTAAACCCTACTTCTTGCCGCCCTTGGCACCAGCTTTAGAAGCTTTCATTGGGTTCTTCAGACCTTTTTCTTCTTTAGGTCCAGAAATACCATGAATAACTTTAGGCTTACGGCTCGACAGTCTCAGCTCGATCAGCGCTCCCTTACCGCCAGGAACACCACCGCGCACACACAAAATACGATCGTCTTCGTTAAATCGCACAATTCTTACGTTTTTGACCGTAACACGATTATTACCCATCTGACCGGCCATTTTTTGACCCTTCATAACTCGGCCAGGCCATTCGCACATACCAATAGAACCACCACCACGGAAAGACTCGTGGGTACCATGAGTTTGGTTAAAACCGGCAAAGTTGTGACGCTTCATCACCCCGGCAAAGCCTTTACCCTTGCAGATGCTTGAAACATCAAGAGAACCGGCGTCTTTAAGCCACGAAATAGATGCAGATTCACCCTCGGTAAAGCTTTCGAGCGCTTGTTTATCTAATCTAAACTCACGAAGATGTCTTTTAGGCTCTATATTTTTCTTCGCGAATAGGCCTTTTTTAGGCTTATTAATATTCTTCTCGCGAATTTCGCCATAAGCGAGTTGTACAGCGTCGTAGCCATCTATTTCTGCTACGCGTTTTTGTACTACGCGATTGTCTTTGATATGAAGAACGGTAACAGGAATACATACACCGTCTTCGAGAAAAAGCTGGGTCATCCCCACTTTGGTGGCCAAGAGACCTTGTTTTTGTTGCATCTTTTTTAAAACTCCTCATTAGTCATACACAATGCCATTGCCAGCGGACTAGTGAAAAAATACTGTACATATATGTGGGTAATTGCAATACCCAAGCTATTGACAAATTAAGCCTCACCCCCCAAGTTGGCACGCGCTGGGCTCATAGCTCAATTGGCAGAGCAATGGACTCTTAATCCGGAGGTTGAAGGTTCGATTCCTTCTGGGCCCACCAGCTCACTTAGGTGATGAATAATCGTTAAAAGACGTGACGTTACTGCTACGAACATCAAACATACCCGGTGCAAAAGCACAATAATAATCGTTTTTGCCGCTTATTTTTTGGGCTTCAAACATATATTGCTCCCACACGCGGCCATCGGGAAGCTGGCAATTGCTTTCGTTGTGATGACATAAAATCTGCTCACCAGAACGCAAGGCTTTAATTATATCAGAAGGTGCTTGATCGGCTTCTTTGGATTCACAATAGAAATCTATTTGTTCTTTTATACGGGTAAATAAGCCATAATGATTACCGTCGGCGTCTAAGAAAACAAAACTTCCTAAAAACTCAGCTAAATAATATTCTACTGCTTTAAATTTACGCGCTATGGTATGAAAAAGCTCTATAAAAGATGGGTCACTTAAGGCGCTTTCTTCGGGCGATTTGGTGACCACTTGCTGGATAATATGTGACAAATTCATAAAATAGCGATGTTGAGCTTGCGCTAGAGCTTGACTCATAAGCTGCATGACGTTGGGTGACTGCTTTCTGACAAAAGTATGAATTAAGCCTTCGTTAAGCACTTCGATAGCTTTGCTTTCGTCAACAATGCTGGTCAAAAGAATTTTTTGTATGTGGGGATTTTTAATCGACTTACAAAACTCGATGCCGTCCATGCCAGGCATGTGATAGTCAACTACTACTGTCGATATTTGCTCAAAGCGCGTGCGGTTGTACATGATACGATAGATATCGCGCACGTTGACGTCGAGCATACGATGCTCAAACTCTTCTTCGTCAATAAGATTAACCAGACCGTCAGCGGCTTCATTGCCCTGATATTTGTCGTTGATAAGCTGGAGAGCTCTATGGGGATCGCTGTAAAAATTATAGGTTGCTGTTTCAGCGGGAAGACCTATAGCAATGCTTTTTAAAAATTCGACATTGTCGTCAATCATGAGAACAGTGGTAGGAAAATAAAAGCTTGGAATAGCTGGTTTAGACATAAATATTCCTGAAATTTAAGAAGAATAACCAATCGGCACGATTTCTAGCATATAGACGCCGTTGGTAAACACCTCACAAAAGCTTCTTAGCTCCTTGCCAAAATAAAAAAGAGGGAATAGACAGGTGATGCCGATTAAAAATAGCAAAATAATTAGCAAATATTATTATATATATAAGGTATTTTGTTAATAATACTAACTAAGCAATATATTTCATAAGATTTTCAATTCACCTGTCACTCACTCCTAACTTCTTCACGGGTGTTAGCGAGCAGCTCTGTTTTTATTCAGGGCCGGTTGCTCTCGCTGGAGATGTAACTATACAAAAGAGTAGTTTTAGTCAAGAAACTATTCCTAAAAATATTTTTCCCTATGCTTTTTTTATTTTTTTCCTCATACTAAAGCTCTTTAAAGCTCAAAGAGGAGAATATTTTATGACCCAAAAGATGGGTCCAGAAGCTAAAAGTATTGGCACGCGCTTTCGCTCGGCGCGATCATTAGTGCCTGACCTTAACCGTAAATCCTTTTGCGAACGCCATGGGATCAATCGCTATACCATGCAATCGTGGGAAAACGGGCTTCATGTCTCTAAAGGCAAAAATGTTGAAAAATTTATTGAGGCGTTGACCAAAGAGGGTATCGCTTGTACGTCGGAATGGCTCATTGATGGCGTAGGAGATCCTGCGCGCCCTTTTGACAACCATCAATCAGCTCTTTTAGTAGAAACACCTGCGCCTGATAGCTTTGCTTTTGAAAACCTATTTTCTTTACGCATCTATGATCGCTCCATGGAGCCTCAATTTCGCCCAGGCGATCGGGTTTTTGGCTTAGATATTTCTGATGAGCCTGAGCGGGCGCACCAAAAACTGGCCATCATCAAGCTCAGTGATCAACGCCAAGTATTGAGAAAGGCTATTGTTTATGGCGATCATCTGATTCTTATAGCCAACGATCCAACTATTCCTACTTTTAGTGTAAGCCTGCCGGTACAGATTTATGAGCTCGTCTGGCATCGCATTAATCAGTAAAATTATGGTAATTCTGGCTTGCTTAACCTACAACAACAAGACATAAGGCAGACTCACTGTATTAATTGAGGTTGAATATGGCTAAAAAAGGCAAACGGGAACTCATTAAGCTCGAATCCACCCTGGGCACCGGCTACTTCTATGTAACTGTTAAAAATAAACAAGTAACTAAAGATAAACTTGAACTGAGCAAATATGACCCCAAAGCGCGTAAGCGGGCTGTGTTTAAAGAAGTAAAACTTAAGTAGTAGATTTATCCTCTTTAGAGTGTGTGTCGAATATTATTTTTTGGTAGTTCGACATCCCCCACGCGCTTCGCGCGGCCCCGTAGAAAGGGGGAATTACCTCAAAGCAGCGCACAGGGATCTCCCTCTTTCAAGGGGGCCGCGCAAAGCGCGTGGGGGATGTCGAACTACCACAACCGTAGGGAGACGCGATGTCGAAGCAGTATGACCTAGTAGTAATTGGTTCTGGCCCTGGGGGCTATGTAGCTGCAGCTCGAGCGGCATCTTTAGGCATGAAGGTTGCGGTAGTAGAAAAAGATCCTGCCTTGGGCGGCACGTGTCTTCACCGCGGGTGTATTCCTACTAAAGCGCTTCTTCATGCGGCTGATACCTACGATGAGATCAAGCACGGCGCTCGTATTGGCATCAAAGCTTCAGGGGTAGAAGTAAATTGGGGCGACGTTCAAAAGTATAAAGAGCGCGTCATCAATACCAACGCCGGCGGCGTGGCTCATCTCATGAAAGCCAAAGGCGTCGATGTCTTTCACGGTTTTGGGCGTCTGCTTAACAATAAGACGGTAGAAGTAAGCGGCGATACTAAAGCAACATTAGCTGCCAAAAATATAATTCTTGGGGTTGGCTCTAAGCCTCGCGATCTTTTGGGCGCTGATAAATCGCCACGCATTCTTAACTCTGATTCGGTTTTAGAACTCAAACACATACCAGGCTCTCTTACTATTATAGGAGGCGGTGTCATTGGTATTGAGTTTGCTTCGATCTTTGCTCGCATGGGTACCAAAGTGACTGTTATAGAATCACTCTCACGTATTCTTGCTACTGCTGATGCTGAGTGTGCCACCGAGCTAAAAACTCAGTTAGAAAAGCAGGGAGTAGTGTTTCACGTTGACGCCAAGGTCCAAAAAGTCAGCAATAAAAACGAGCTGGCCCACGTACTGCTCAACAAAGCTGATGGCAGTGCTTTACAAGTTGATAGCGACTACGTGCTCATCAGCATCGGTCGTGTGCCACTTACTGATACTATTGGTTTAGAACATACCAATATTAAACTTGATCGCGGCTTTGTTGTAGTTAACCCTATGATGCAAAGCGCTGAGCCAAATATCTACGCTATTGGCGACTGCGTAAACACTCCGTGGCTCGCCCATGTGGCATCCAAAGAAGGCTTGATTGCAGTGGAGCATATGGCGGGACTTAAACCTACACCGATGAATTACGATCACACACCTTCATGTGTCTATTCTGAGCCTCCAGTTGCGTGGGCTGGCTTAAGCGCGGAGCAAGCCCGGGAAAGAGGCCTTGAGGTTAAAGTCAGCAAGTTTGATTTCTCCCGCAACGGCAAAGCGAGCATTTTGCAAAAAAATCGTGGTTTTGTGAAATTTGTAAGCGACCCCAAATACGGCGAAATCTTGGGCGTTCATATTGTCGGCCCACAAGCGACAGAACTTATTGCTGAGCCCGCTTTCGCTATGCAAATAGAAGCAACTATCGACGATATCGCCGAGACAGTTCATGCTCACCCAACGCTTTATGAATCTATCTACGAAGCTGCCCTCAATGCGGTAGGCCGTAACGTACATGGCTAACACACTTTCTGCCCGCTTTTATGGCTTTGAAAGACCTTATGAAGAATATACTGCCCTCATGCGCACGATCCATGCCAAGATCGCCGCAGGCCTGTGTACAGATGATCAGCTGATGCTGCTTGAGCATAAGCCGGTTATTACTTTTACGCGCCAGCATCAGCACCAGAGTTTGATCACATCGCCCGAAGTAATACAAGCTTGCGGGATTGATCTTTGTGAAGCAGATCGCGGCGGTGACGCTACTTTTCACGGGCCCGGTCAGTTGGTAGGATACCCTCTTATAAATCTTAAAAATAAAGCTCTTGATATAACTAGTTATATACGAGGCCTCGAAAAAGCTCTTCTTACAGCGCTGCTTAGCTTAGGCCTTAAGCGCCCCCAAACTATTGCAGGTTTCACTGGCATTTGGTTGCGCCATGATGAGCAAAAAATAAGTTTGAAAAAACTTTGTGCGATAGGCGTGGGGGTAAAAGACGGAGTTACTAAACACGGTTTTGCGCTTAACATATCTATTAATACTGAGCCTTTTGTTAAACATATAATTCCTTGTGGACTGCGCGATCGAGGCACGGTGACGCTTAAAGAAGCCTTTTCACATGAACGCCTTGAGATGCCTGACTATTTGGTTATTCTTGAAGCGATATCTAAGAGTATTGCACAAACTTTTTCTCTCGAACTGTGCTGTAAGGGGCTTAATCATGGCTGAAAATATCATCATGCCGCAACTTGGCGAATCAATTGCTGAGGGAACTATTGTTAAATGGCTCAAAGAGCCAGGCGAAAGTGTTAAAAAAGACGAAAATATTTTACTTATCTCAACCGATAAAGTCGAAGCTGAAATACCATCTCCCACAGCCGGAGTCTTGCTCAGTATTAGCGTAAACCCCGGACAAACTGTGGCAGTAGGAACCGTCTTAGGCCAAGTGGGTGCTGCTGGCGAAAAAGCAGCTGCAAGCGAGAGTGCTCCTCCTCCCAAAGCTGCTCCTCGGGAAAG